>Ga0255112_1000758_pt1 | contig 9833 bp, 9 predicted proteins | sample Law_Yuk_RepB_8h_FD_188470 | JGI IMG/M metagenome (GOLD analysis project Ga0255112, IMG submission 188470) | Freshwater microbial communities from St. Lawrence River, New York, United States - Law_Yuk_RepB_8h | ecosystem: Environmental > Aquatic > Freshwater > River | place: USA: New York... | reverse complement strand
GGGGGATTCTTTCGGTACTTTACTAAGTACAGGTTCATCAAGGTCCTCCCCCACCCCGTCGGCGCGCCAGGCCTCGACCAGGGCAAGTGCACCGTCGGGATGCCTTACCAGCAGGCCAGCCGACACAAGCCCATGCAAGCAACCTATCGCACCGCCTCCCCTAGATCGGAGACCATCCGCCAAAGCGCGTAGGCTGACGGGCTTCCCGTCCCGGACAAACCTGCCGTCCGGATACCACATCCTTGCCTCGGCAATCAGCCGAAGCAGGAGCCCCAGCTCCGCCAAGGATAGCTGGGCGACGGCAGGCGACCCGCCGAACCAATCAGCAGGCAACCTTATCTCCCTTCGTCTAGCCACGACTGCCTCCTCCTGCACATGCCAGATGGTCCCACAGGGGGGATTGCCGCGCCCATCGTTTGCCGGAGGCTTCCGGTTCCGATGAACTGACCCCGCAAAAGGTCGAGGCGGTCTGGCTTGCGTGCTGGTGTTTCATGTCATGGGCCGACCAGAAGTCGGCATGGATAAAATCAAGCGACAGGTCCATCCGCGGATGGCCGCTAAAGCATCCGGAAAGAGAAGAGCGATGGACCGAAGGCAGCATCAGGCGTGGTCTGCTTTCTTGCTGTCCTTGCCTAGTCGTCGCCTGGCGGCGAGACGCGTGCCAGGAGATGCCCGTAGATACTCATCCAGTTGGTTCCTGGGGATTAGGCCGCTGCGCATCCGCGTGAGCTTTCCCTCCTCGATCCGTCGGTAGACCCACCAGATGCTTCGGCCGACGAGGGTCGAAAACTGCCGCGGGGTATAGCCGGCATAGTTGACGGGAACCTTGCCCGCCTCTTGGCAACTGGCGAAATTGCGGACGATGTCGGTCAACCCGTCCTCGAGGGATCCGATGCGCTTGCTGGTCTCGTCTATCTGGGCTTCGAGGCTGGTGAGCCGCTCAAGCATCTCCGCCACGTAAACGGGCAGGATGGCTCGCGGGCGGGGCGTCAGGCCGGAGGGCGCCGGCATGGGCGGCATAGGGTCGGGCTGCAGGGGCTCCTGTTGGCTCATTTCGGATTTTCCTCGATCAGGTTGGACATGGCACCGATGACGATGCGTCGCACCAGCGCGGATGGAGCCATCCGCAGAAGGACGGCATGCTCCCTGAGCCTGCGCATCTGCGGGGCGCTAAGCCTGAAGGTGACCGCGGCGGTCGCGGCCGGGGTCTCTTCTGTGGTCAACAGGGTGGCCCGGGAATCGTGTTTTTGCGAAGAAAGGTTTTCCATGCGGATGGCATCATCCGTGAAAAGGCCCTTCATGTCCTGCCGAATGGATTTATTTTTGCTCATCAGGGTTCGATGAATCCGTGACCAGCCTGAAAAAGGCGTCAGCGGCCTCCATGATACGCTTCTGGGCCTTGCTTATGGAGGACGACCAATAGGAGGGAGCCGGGTTATATGCCCTCCCACCCATCAAGTTGACGCCATACTCGGTGGCTCTGGCCGACGGCTCACCGAGGAACCCGCGGAAAGTAGCGTAATCCTTGCCCTCGAGTCGACCGATGGAGTACCTGAGGAAAGCCAGATGCAGGAGACTGTGGGAATGCCTCCCGCCACTCATCTTGGCCACCGTCTCGCTGGCATCCAGGAATTGCAGGACCTTCCTGATTACCTCCTTCTTGTTGATGGCCCCGACACTCGCCCTAGGCATGAAGATCTCGAGGCTCCGCCTGTGCGGATTGAACAAGCGCCAGTCCCCCAGTTCCTTCTCGTTAGACCAGATGACCTCGATGGACTGATCTGACTTCAGCTCTAGCATGACGCGTTCCAAGACAGGCAGGATGTCTAGCGACGGGGGTATTTGGTCGATATCGCAATGCACATGCCGCCGAAGCCTTGCCACGACGTGCAGCATCTCCTTGAAGAACGGCGGCCAATCCGGATTAGCCCCCTTGCCGGTGCATAATAAGCCAAGCCGGTCGTCATCCAAGCGCCACAGCAGGTTCGGATCAAGCCCCTGACGGACCAGCCGCTCGCGGACCAGCCGGATGGCTTCCCGGAAGTACTCACACTGCATAACGACGACCTCGATGTCCTCGGACGGGACCCAGCGGAAATCGATTTCAAGCAGGCTCCTTGGGACTGGGTGCTTCTTAAGCTCACTGGCAACGAGGCGGCGGCGGGCTGGACCGCGACCCGCATCGCGCCTCGGGCGATGCGTACGGGATGGGGGATGTGGGGATTGTTCCATGGGTAGTTCGGCGTCGGCCATGACCTTCGCACAATGACATTGAGCGCCCCGATTGTCCGCCTGAACAGCCGGAAAGTTTTTGCAGGATTAACTTTATTCTCCAGGATTACACCTAACGGGGAAAAACCTACTGACAGCCCGGAACGCTGGCACGGTTCCTAACGCTTGAAAACGACTCGGAATCCGCCCCGTGATCCGCGTTGGCACGAATTGAAACGACATGTCGGCAAGAAAATGCCCCGTTTTCGCACCATGAAAACGAGGCTAAAAGTTATGCGCATTAAAATCACAGACCGTGCACCAACATCACCGTGCAAGCATCTTCAAGGCCACTGAGCCTTAGGAGGCATAGTCCGCTTTCGCGACGGTCCGCGCAGACGGATCACCTTGCCTAACGATTCGGAATAACGCTCCCGGTAGGAAGGCTTGGGCGGCGCCAAAGGATCGGGCACGATCCGGAAATACTCCTCCGCGTCGGAATGCCGCGCGCATCCTCGGTAGTGGCGATAGAGCATATGTTGGTTGGCATGCTGCATGAGAAGCGCCGTCCGACCGGCATCCATGTGCAAAGCCACGTGGAAGGAGCAGAACGAATGCCGGAGGATGTTCCCGGGGTTCCGGACCCCCGCCCTGGCGAACAATGCCGCCTTCTCCTTGGAATACACCGGAGAGCTGAACCCGAAGGCCCCCTCGATCTGCTTGGCCTGCTCCAACCACGCCCAGAGGTTGTCGGGGAGCTTCTCGAGAAGATAACGTCGGCCCGTCTTGTGCTTGGACGCAGGCAGCAGGATGCTGCGTTCTTCGAAGTTGATGTCGGACAGCTCAAGACGGAAAGCGCTGGAGGCCCGCAGCCCACCGAAGGCCTCCAGGGCGATCATGCCGGCCATGCGGGTGCCTTCCGCCTCCTTGAACAACTTCCGGGCATCATCCAAGGACAGCACCTGGATCTCCTCGGAGTGCTTGCGCCGGAACTGGATGGCGGAGCAGGGATTGCGGTTGACCCACCCCTCGGCCACGCAGCGGTTGAAGAACATGGACAGGGTACGTAGATGGTGGTGCACCGTAGTCCGGGACAGCCCCTTGGCCGCCAAGGCCTCAAGCCAATCACGGATGTCCTGGGGCGTGATGAGGTTGGCGGCCTGATCGAGGTCCCTGCCCTCCAGGAACCTGCCGATGTAGTTCCGCAGCCAGAGGTTCATGCCAGGCGAAGTATCCTCCTGCTGGCGAGCAGCCAGGAACCTGTCCCGCATCTCCCCGATCGGCATCCCATTGACCAGCTTCTGGTGGGTGTTCCAAACGGCCAGGACGTCGGACAAGGGGGCCTTGTTGGTGGCCTCCCTGAACTGGCGCCACATCTCCAGCTCCCCCGGAGTCAGGTCGTTGGCGGCGGCAACCTGTCCTTTCCTTCGGACCTCTTGGTAAAGCCTCTCGGCGTAGGTCATGGCGTCCTCATGGAAACGGAAGGTCCTGTACCGTCGGCCCCCGGATGAGCGCCAGGAGACCTGCCAGCTGCCGGCCGTTTCGCGGCGTGGGAATACTTTGATGCCCCCGTCGAAAGTGACGGAACCAGGCGTGGGATTGGGGTGCATGTAGGCGGGTTTCACACCTCCGATGCGAGACGCAGGAGGATGGGTGCATTTCCCACCTTGAGACCGCCTTTGGTCAACGTTGCCGCAGTTTTGCCGCGTCAAAACCGCTTTTTCACGCCCACCTTGCCTACGCCCGCAAACGCAATTCGAGACGCAAACGCACGCAAAGTCCGTTTGAGGGGGTTTTTCCGCGTTAAAGTGGCGGAGAGGATGGGATTCGAACCCACGATACCCTTTTGGGGTATACCCATTTAGCAAACGGGCGCTTTCGGCCACTCAGCCACCTCTCCAGGTCCTCTGTTAGTTCAGGGGAATGGAAGTAATGGGGAGAGGTGGGGCGGTGGTCAAGCCAAGCCCTCGGAAGGTTGCAAAGGCAACAAATGCCTCAGCAAATCCATCAGATACCCTGTTTTGATTAGGCCGGAGGACGGGTGTCTTTTTCTGGCATGCATCTGCTCTACGTCGATGAAAGCGGTGACACCGGCCGAGCCGGTTCGCAGACACGTACTTTTACTTTGAGCGGCCTGCTGGTGCACCACGCCGACTGGCACGAAGCCCAGTCCGCCATCGCCAGGATGCGCCAGCGGCTCGCCAAACAGTACGGTTTCCCACTGCAGGCTGAAATCCACGCCAGCGAAATGCTCGGGAGGAGCGAAACGCTCCATGGCGCCCAAAGATACCAACGCGTCCAAGCGGCCTTGCATGCCGTCGAAATGATCCGAAGGGAGAAGCGGCTGACTCCGCTCCGGGTCGTCGCGACCAAAGGAGAGCTGAGGCAAGACATCCCCCAGGCCGCCTGGCTGGCCCTTCTTAAGGCAACGTCACGACATATCACGGCCAGCGAAGGACACCGCTTCTGCTCAGCCCACGGACTTGCCATCGTCTGCGACGACCATCGTACCGCGCCTTCAGCAGGATGGCTCAGCCAAATCCGCGCCCAGATGGAACTGGGCAGCCTACTCATCGACGAGCCATTCGGGCGCGACTCAAGGCAAAGCCCCATGCTCCAGCTCTGCGACCTTTTAGCCTATCTCACCAAGCAAACCCTCGAACCGAACGGCTACTTCGGACAAGCTGAAACCAAGAACATGCTCAAGCGATGCGAGGGGCTCTTCGAGGAACGCGGCGTTTCCATTCTCCTCAAAGAAGAAGGGGGCGCTGACGCGCCCCCCTAAGAGGAATCTCGGCGGGTCTTAGCCGCCTACACACCTAACGGAAAAGTAAACAGGGGGGCGAGTGTGACAAGCGGAATGAGATGAGGGGAAATGCTAGGGGATGAGCACGGAGTACTGAGTACGGATTACAGAGTACAGATTACGGAGGACGGAGGAGGCAGGGAGATGCACTTGGCAGAATGCCTAGGCAGTGTGAAATATGACTAATAAAACTTGGGCGTGACGGGGGAAAGGCGGGACGACAAGATGCGGCCGTCCCCACCATGCTCCGTCCTGCCCTGCTCTTCTGTGCCAGCTGCCTATCCGTCACAGCGGCTACGATCCACGTGAACGTCAAGGGCGACGGCCAAGGCGACGGCAGTGCGGCCAAGCCTTTCCGCACGATCCAACAGGCGGCCGAACAGGCCCAACCCGGAGATACCGTGCTGGTGGCGCCAGGCATCTACCGCGAACGCATCGCCCCACCCCGCGGCGGCAAGGAGGGCGCACCGATCATCTTTCGTTCTTCCGAGAAACATGGCGCGGTCGTGCGCGGTTCCACGCCCTGGAGGCCAACCTGGCAGAAGGTCGCACCCGGTATCTACTCGGGCTTGGTCGATGAGGCACTTTTCCCCGACAGCAGTCATGTGGATGGGGGTAACCCCTTCCGCATTCCATCGTCCTCCACCCCCTACGGCCGCGAGGGCCAACCCGAAGCGGAGCGTAAGTACCCGAACAGCGACCCGAAACTGTCGTTCAACCTAGGTCAGGTCTTCGTCGACGACGAATGCTATGAACAGGAGCCCAATGCGGCCGCACATGCCAAACGTCCCAAGACATGGCGCTACGACAACGGCACGCTCAGTATCCATTTCCCCGACGACCAACCGAGCCGTCATGCCGTCGAGGTTACCAACCAGCGCCGGTTATTCGCGCCGCATAAACGTCAACTCGGCTTCATCACCATCGAGGGCTTCATCTTCGAACGCTGCGGGAACCAATACCCTTCGAACTTCTGGGAAAAGGAGCATGCCGCTTGGCAACACGCCGGCATGGTCGGCACCCGCTCCGGACGCAACTGGGTGATCCGTAACAATATCCTCCGCTTCGCCAACAGCATCGGACTCGACCTCGGCAATGAAGGCAACGAGGCGGTCGACCTCGAAAAAGGCGACAACGGCAAGGCCACCGGCGCGCGTGGACACCTGGTCGAAGGCAACCTCATCGCCGACAACGGTGCCGCCGGAACAGCCAGCTACAATGGCGCTTACCTCACCATCCGTGGCAACATCGTGGAGCGAAACAATCGCCTTCGCTTCACCGGCAAGAAACGCTGGGAAAGCGCCGGCATCAAACTGCACAACCCCAATCACGCGGTCATCGAGGGCAACCTCGTCCGGGATAATTATGTGATGTGGGGTATCTGGTGCGATCAAGGCGGCGGACAAGACACGCGCATCGTCGGGAACACCGTCATCCGACAAGGCGTGGGGATCGACTTCGAGATCGGGCCGGCCAAGCCGTGCCTGGTCGAAGGCAATATCCTGATCGAAAACGAGGTCGGCGTGCGCACCCGCGAAGCGGGCGGCGTGACCGTTGCCCGCAACCTCTTCGTGGGCTCAAAGCAGGCCGACGTGGAGTTCTCGCTTGAACGCAAGCGGACGGGCAACTGGAGCGCGGAACGCTGCGCCATCCAGCAGAACCTCATGATCGGAGGAAATGGCCTACGTCTGAAGTTGACCGCCCCGGACCAATTCCGGTGCGCCGGACGGCAACTCGACGGCAACCTCTACGGCGGTTCCGCGGCCGACCAACTCTTCGCCTTCGAGAAGCAAACGCCGATGGCCTTGGCTGACTGGCAGACCAAATGGAAAACCTTTAACGACGACGCCGGCTCGGAACAACGGAGCCGCATGATTCCAGGCTGCGCCTATCGTTTCGACCCAGCCAAGATGGAATTGACCGTGGAACTGAATTTCGATCCGAAGACGCTGGGGGAAACTTATCCAGGGCTGAAGAAGGGGACGACAGTGATGAAGGTCGGCGGAGGAGTTGATTGGTTGAATCGGTGATTCAGAGGGGGCGGCAGTGGGGAAACCAGCCCACACTCACCTCAAGCACACCTCTCAAGGGATAGGGACATTCGACGGACCTACCTCTTACTCCGAGAAACTCTCGGATGAAGGTCATGTATCTAGACGAATCAGGCGACCACAACCTCCAGGTAATTGATCGTGATTATCCGATTTTCGTGCTCGGAGGCGTCATCCTGGAATCGCCGCAAGCCGAGCACGAAATGCAACAGAAATTGGACGCCCTGAAACGAGAGCTGTTCGGCAATTCTCAAATCATCCTACACACCTCGGACATCACCAGAAATCGGAGGGGGTTCGAACGTCTCCAGGAATCGGAATTCCGAAATGAGTTTTACGCACGCATCAATCAATTCATGGCCGAGTCTCAATTTATGATTACGGCCTGCGCAATCCGGAAGAGCCCCCATACTCACAGCCTTAATCCTATAAAAACGGATGCTTACCTGCAGTCTTTGAGCGTGCTTTCAGGGCTTTTCGCGAACGAGATTACGGCATCGAAAAGCCAAGGCGTAATCATCGCAGAAAGACGCGGCAACCAGCTGGACAACCAACTTATCACAGCGTGGGAACAGTTCCTGACCCAACAAGGTGCGACCCAATTCAGCGCCCCCAACTGGGCAAGCAAGATTAACCTGCAACTCCGCAGCAAAAGAGAGAATTTAGCTGGATTACAATTGGCCGACTTGGTCGTGGGCCCGATCGGACGCCATCTCATCGGAAAATCGCCCAAAGACGACTTTCGGATCATCGAGCGAAAGTTACTACGAAACGAAAAGGGCCAAAGCGATGGGCACGGAATCGTGATTATCGGCGAAAATGAAGGGCCGACTCCCGCTACGCAGTCGTCGACCCAGAAATCCAAAGTTAATTGAGAGCTCCCTATGGTCAAGCCATACAGTCTGGGAGGTTTTCTTCGAATTCCCATACCGCCCGTGAAGACCTTGCCCCGTGAATCAGGAGCACGGTGCGGTACAGGCATTCCCACTCCCAACTGCTACAGATAGATGTCGTCAGACTTTTGCTCAGCAAAAGCCCGCTTATTAAGGTCAGCACGTGGTGCTATCCTTAATAACAACCGGGGCGGCCCGAAGGCCGCCCTGGTTTGCGTGAGATCGGAATGTAGTCCCGCCCTGCCCTCAGATCGAGAGCAGGAACTCGGAGAGCTGCTTCTTCTGGGCGGGGGTGAGCTTGAGGTAACGCTCACGCGAGACCTTCGCTTCCCCGTCGTGCGCCAGGATGGCGGCCTCCACCGTGGTGGCGCGACCGTCATGCAGGTAGGGTGCGCTGTAACGTAGGCCCCACAGCGGGGAGGTCCGCATTTCCCGCGCACCGGCCGGTGACTGGACGATCCCGTCGCCGAGCGAACCCATGTCGTGCAGGAGGAGATCCGAATAGAGACGGACTTCCTTGCGGTCGAAGGCCGGGTCTTTGCTCGGGGCGGTCATCATGCTCGGGACGTGGCAGACGGCGCAGCCGGCGACCATGAAGAGCTGCTGGCCGGCGGTGGCGGTCGGCGTGGGTTTCGTGCCCGGAGGCGGGGCCAGAAACTTCATGAAGTTCGCGACCTTCTCGAAGTCCGCCAAACCCGTCGCCGGCGCGTCTTCCGGATCGAGGATGAAGTCGGACTTCGCCAGCTTCGCCGCATCGCCATTCGGCGCGTTCTCCGCGGGGAAGTAACGGTTCGTCACGCCCATCTCATTGGCGTAGGCATCGGCGGCGAAGGCCAAGACGCTCGTCTGCTGAGCCTTCCAACCGAAGCGACCCACGCGGGCCTTGCCGCTGACGATATCGGTCGTCACGACCGCCTTGCCCGTCACGCCATCGATGGGCTGCTTGCGGACATTGCGCAGGATGGCCGCATCCGGGATCGATGGTATTGGCCTCCGGCGGCACGATTTCCGTGGCGGTCGGCAAGATCGCCTGATCCTGCAGCAAGGAACCACCAAGCGACTCCAGCGCATCGAATTTGCCGTGCTTGGTCAGACCGAAGCGCGTGACATTGCGGGCGCTTCCGCCGCCGATGGCGCCGCTGCCATGGCAAGCGACGCACGAACTCTCGTTGAAGATCGGCCCAAGGCCGCCTTCCACGTCTTCGGTCTTTTCGAAGTCGGCCTTACCTTCGGCGAAGAGCTGCAGCTGCTCCGAGGTCAGACCCGCAAGCGGGTCGCCGAGGAGCGGCTTGGCCGGATTCACCTTCGGGATGGACGGACGCAGGACGGGCCGTGGGCGCAGCGCGGACTGCTGCGCCGAACGGTCCGGGTGGGGGCGCGCATCGTCGGCCACGACCAAGGAGGCCGCGGCGACGAGGGCACACATTCCGATCAGACGGGTGTTGATCATTCGTGTATGGGGTGGGGTTTGACGGGAGCCCTGTGCGCTGCCCGTGAAGATACAATGGCCGCAAACCCACGTGGAGTGAAGCCCGCTACTGTTACTTTTGCCTTAAGGAAAGATGAAGAGGCAGGCAGGGAACGCACCACGTGCGGTCGTCGATGCGTTCGGTGTTCACAGGACGGCGCAGAACAACGGGGAGCGAAACGGGGTCGTGGCAAAGGTAGGGGCGCGACGCTGCACCCAAAGAGTCTCGCCAACCCAAGACCGGACACCTACCCATCCGTATGGCCAACCAAACCCTGACCGGCACCCTGTTCACAAACAATGCCCCGTTGACCAAGGTCTGCATCGCGACGCCCGCCTACCGCTCGAGCTATGCAGGCGCATATGTCGAAAGCCTCTTCGGCCTCACTAGCGAGGCGCCGAAG
>Ga0255112_1000752_pt1 | contig 9864 bp, 10 predicted proteins | sample Law_Yuk_RepB_8h_FD_188470 | JGI IMG/M metagenome (GOLD analysis project Ga0255112, IMG submission 188470) | Freshwater microbial communities from St. Lawrence River, New York, United States - Law_Yuk_RepB_8h | ecosystem: Environmental > Aquatic > Freshwater > River | place: USA: New York... | reverse complement strand
CACTGGATGCATCCCGGTCATGATGAGCTGTTTCGTCGGAGGTCTCAAACTTGTGATCATGTACAAGTGGGAACCCGAGAGAGCTCTGCAACTCATTGAACGTGAACAGATCACCAACTTCGTGGGTGTTCCCACTCAATCGTGGGACCTTTTAGAGTGTCCCAATTTTTCCCAGTATGACGTTTCAAGTTTGAGCAGTGTTGGAGGTGGCGGAGCACCAGCCCCTCCTGAGTTAGTGAAGCGCGTCGAAACAAATTTCAAAAAAGGTCAACCGGGTATTGGTTACGGCATGACTGAAACCAATGCCTACGGACCCCAAAACACCGGACCCGATTACATCTCCCACCCCACATCTACGGGCCGAGGTGTTCCCATTCTTGAAATCGAAACTCGCAACGATGATGGCCAGCGCTTAGGACCCAACGAGATTGGTGAAATTTGGTTCAAAGGACCGCACCTCATACGCGGCTATTGGAATCGTCCTGAAGCAACCGCCGAAACAATCGTGGATGGCTGGTTGCGCTCAGGTGACCTCGGAAAGATTGACGAAGAAGGATTCGTATACGTACTTGATCGAGCCAAAGACATGGTGTTACGTGCTGGCGAAAACATCTATAGCGCCGAAGTGGAAGCCTCAGTTTACGAACTTCCCCAAATTTACGAGTGCGCTGTATTCGGACTTCCCCACGAGCGGCTCGGTGAAGAAGTCGCGTGTGTCATCATGCTCAAACCAGACCTGAGTCTGACTGCTGAAGACGTAAGAACTCACGTAGCCAAAAACTTGGCAGCATTCAAAGTTCCGAGCCGAATTGCCTTTGTTTCTGATCCGCTGCCGCGCAACGCTTCGGGAAAGATTCTCAAACGCGAATTACGTGACACCTTTCCCCCTGAGTGACCGCTTCTATGCCATAATTCCTTCGTGAAGAATTCTGGCGTGAAGCACGAACATCCACATGTTCATGGACCCGATTGTGGCCATGTCGCGATTCCTCATGAAGATCACTTGGACTACGTGCACGATGGTCATCTGCATCATCAGCATGAGGATCATTGGGATGAGTGCACCATTGATGGATGCGTTGAACACGCTCAACACGAGCACCAACACGGACCTAACTGTGGACATGTCGCTGTTCCACATGGTGATCACATTGATTACTTACACGACGGACATCTACACGCCGCCCACGGCGACCACTGGGACGAACACTAACCCCGTGCTTCTGGTGTCGTTTTAGTTGGCTATACCGAAAAAAATGACACCAGAAGCACGACTGTTTTTGAGTTAGTGATCGTGGTCGTGGTGGTGTTCAGTGACCACGAGTTGATCGCCGACTTTGGTCAGACCGATTCCGAATGTCTCCAATAAGTTCTCGGGTGTCATCACCACATTGGGTGGACCATCGGCGATCACCCGGCCAGCCAAAAGCATGACCCGATCACACATTGAAGCTTCCCCGACGTCGTGCGTAGCAGTCACGATTGCTGCTCCACGAGAACGTTCGAAACTGAGTGCGTCGATATACGCCGCACGACCTGGAACATCTAAACCAGCAGTCGGCTCATCAAGTAACAGGAGATCTGATCGGCGCGCCAGAACTTGTGCCAAATACACCCGTTGTTGTTGTCCGCCAGACAAATCACGTAAGGGACGATCCGCTAAATCGGCGACTTTCAAAATTTCCATTGACTCGCGAACAATGACATCATCTTCGCGATTCCGACGCGACCAACGAGAACGTTGATCAAAACGACCCATGCGCACGACATCAATGGCTCGAAGCGGCAAAACAAATCCACTCTGATGAAACTGACTCAAATAGGCGACTCGGTGCGACGATTCACCGATTGGCTTTCCGAGGATCTCAAGACCTCCATCGATCACTGGCAAGAGACCCGCAAAAGTTTTGAGCAAAGTTGATTTACCTGAACCATTAGAACCAACGAGGGCGGTTGAACCGCCAGGTTTCAGAAAAGCTTCGACCCCGGCTAGAACTACTCGCGAGCCGTAGCCAACGCTGAGCCGTCGAGCAACAACTGCGGTGGTGCTCATGAGCGCGAACCTAATAACGACTTTTTCACAGAGACACCGACGAGCACCACAAAGAAAATAGTGACCGCAGTGAGAACAACCGATGCTCCTGCAGCCCACGAAAAATGGTACGAGGCCAGTAGCCCAAGATACGTTGACATCACGCCTACAGCGGCTGCCCAAAGCATCATCGTGACAATGCGTCTCGCGAGTAGAGCCCCGACGCCAGCGGGAGCGAGCAGCATCCCAAATACCAAAAGTGCACCGACTGTTTGAAATGAAACGACGACGGTTGCCGCAATCAGAAACAACATCAACCGGTGGTACCAGTGCGCCTGATAACCCATCGCTTGAGTGAGATCACTATCAAAACACAACAAAGAAAAGGGTCTCGATGCAAAAACGGTGACAATCACAACGATCAATAAAGCAAGGCTTTGCATCAGCAACTCAGCGTGATTCACCCCCAAAAATTGACCGAAAAGTATTGCCTCAAGATCACCGGTCAGTTCTGTAGAACTCGAAACCATGACGACCCCAAGGGCCAACAAACCAATAAACAACAATCCGATCGCGGTGTCATTAGACAGTTTGGACTTAGCCGTGATGAGACCAATTCCTCCGACCATGACCGCCGCGCCAACTGCAGCGCCGAGCATGGCGGGCAGCCCCATCAACAGTGCGCCGGCGACTCCAGGAAGTACACCGTGCGCTAAGGCATCGCCGATAAAAGCCATTCCTCGCAATACGACGTAGGTACCTACCACTGCGCATGTCAACGAGACTAAAACCCCGGCGAAGAGAGCCCGCTGCAAAAACCCGTTATCAAGAAACGGATCGATGAAATGATTCACCTGATTACTTTATGAGGCGAGAGCGCCCGAAATTGTGGAGGCTAGATCAAGTACGAAGGAAGCGTAGGTCCCATCTTCTGGGAGAAAGTGCGTGGACAGTTCAACAACATCTACTCCGGCGTCATCGGCCAACGCAGCAACAACATCGGGTGAGGTTCCTAACTCAGTGAAAATGACGGTCACGCCTTCAGCCTCGATGACTGCTTTCAATTCAGCGAGTTCGCCCGCCGAGGCTTCAGATTCACTCGAAAGACTTGGAATAACTGCCCCAACAACCTCAAACTCATATTGGTGAGCGAAGTAGCCAAGTGATTCATGACCGGTGATCAAGATGCGTTGATCCGCTGGAACCGTCTCCACAATTTTGCTGACCTCTTGATCAAGGTTGGTGAGCCTTTCTGCAGCCATGGCCGCACGGTCTCCGACATCAATCCCTAGATCAGACAGCGCTTCACCGAGAGATAAGACGACGGCCGCCATTTCGACTGGACTTGTCCAGAAATGGGGGTCACCGTCACTGTGCTCATCGCCGTGTTCATCACCATGCTCATCTTCGGCTTTTGCTTCGGTATTGACAACTGAATCGGCTGTCACTACCTCGTCTTCGGCATGGGTTTCCTCTTCAGCATGATCGTGACCGCCAGCGCCGAATTCAATCACTTCAACATGATCGGTTGCATGGAAAACCGCAACACCGTTACTTTCAGCCTCTTCGATGGCTTCCATGACGTTGCCCTCAAGGTCGAGACCATTGCTCACAATGAGATCAGCGTTGGTCAGGGCTTCGATGTCTTTAGCCGATGGTTCCCATTCGTGTGGATCAATACCGTTCGGCATCAAAATCTTGACATCAGCCGCATCACCCACCACTTCACTGACTACTGCGCCCAAAATTGAATACGTCACGACGATCGAGGGCCGACCCACAACCGTTGAGTCGGCGGAGTCAGTCGATCCAGTTGAATCGGATGAACCTCCACACGCAGTGAAAAGTGCCAAAACACCGACTGAAAAAATGGCTAGCGGACGGGCATGATTTTGACGCATGTCAAAATGATAATCATTCTCATTTGAAAAGACAACACACTCTCCCACTTTCTTGGGCACCATTCATTTCAAGGCACTACGGTCTGATCATGGTTTCAGCATTTCTGCATCCCTTTGCCAAGCCAACTCGAACCGACTTCCGCACCCTCGTACGTGGCCAGGGTGCCGTGGTCTACGACAATCAGGGCAATCAGTACATCGATGGCATGGCCAGCCTCTGGTACTGCGCTGTCGGCCACGGTCGTAGCGATATGGCCGAATCCATTGCCCGCCAGGCCGGAACGCTGGCCGCATATTCGACTTTCGATCCATTCACCAATGAACCCGCCGAGCAGCTTGCCGAGAAACTGGTGTCGATCGGTCCGATGCCCGATGCACGCGTATTCTTCACATCCTCGGGGTCCGAATCGGTCGACACCGCGATGAAGTTGGCGCGACTCGCGCACGTCCAGGCTGGCCATCCCGAACGAACTTTGATCATCTCGCGCCAGCGCGGCTATCACGGCACTGCGTACGGCGGAACAAGTGCACAGGGAATCCCCCCAAACCGCGAAGGTTACGGCCCACTCGTTGGCGATGTCATTCAAGTGCCCGCAGACGATGTTGAAGCTCTCGCCACTCTCATGTCCCAACGTGGTGACACCATCGCTGCAGTTCTTATTGAGCCGTTGCAAGGCGCCGGAGGCGTATTTCCACCAACTGAGGGATACCTAGAAAGTGTTCGTCGTCTTTGCGATCAGCATGGCGCCTTTCTTATCTACGACGAAGTCATCAGTGGCTTTGGCAGATTAGGAACGTGGTTTGCTGCCCATAAATACAACGTTCGCCCCGACATGGTGACATTCGCTAAAGCCGTCACCTCTGGTTACCAACCTTTAGGTGGCGTCTTTGTTGGGCCAGCTGTTCGCCAATCTCTCGAAGCCGATCCTTCCTTCTTCTTGCGCACAGGTTTCACTTACTCTGGCCATCCAACGGCTTGCGCCGCGGCGTTAACAAATATTGAAATTCTTGAACGCGAAGACATGCTTAACCGTTCACTTCATATTGGCAAGCGTTTATCGACTGGATTACAAGCTCTTGCTGACGATGGAATGGTCGCGGCAATTCGCGGAGACGGTTCGGTTTGGGCGGTTTCTCATCATCCCCACAACGACCCTGTTGTCATTCGCGATCGCATGATGGACCTTGGAGTAATCACGCGCGCAATCGGCGCTGATGCCAATACCTTCTGCCCATCATTCGTCATCAGTGACGCACAGATTGATCAAATCATTGACGTCCTAGCCACAGCACTGAAAGCAAATTGAGCAATCACATGAACAAGCCTGTCTTCAATCCATTCAATCCAGCCTTTCGTGCCAACCCGTACCCCTTTTACGATGAATTGCGAGTGCACGACCCCGTGCACGTCACGCCGTACGGAAATGTCATTCTCACGCGATTTGAAGATGTGTCTTGGACATTGCGCAGTAATGATTTCAGCCGCGATATTGACGCGTCAGCCAATGAACCCACTGAGCCACTCGCAAAAGCAAAATGGAATCGCCGCCAAGACCGATCTGGCGCAAAAACAATTCTCAACCTCGATCCACCCGATCACACCCGTTTACGCCGTCTAGTCAGTAAAGCATTCACTCCAACTGCCATCGATCGTCTGCGTCCGCGTATTCAACAGCTGGTTGATGATGTCCTTGACCGAGCGGCAAAAAGCGGCGGAATGGAATTGGTTGATGACCTTGCTTTCCCCATCCCCTTTCAGGTTATTTCTGATCTTCTCAACATGCCGACCGATCGCGCTGAAGACATGCGTGATTGGAGCCAGTTGATCACTCTCGCTCTTGAGCCAACATCAACAATGGAAGATCTCGCGAGAACTGATGAAGCATTCGCGCAATTGATTCCTTATTTGTTCTCGGTCATAGAAGATCGTCGCGCTCATCCTGGCGACGACTTGCTCTCAGCACTTCTGGCCGTTGAAGACGATGGCGATACTTTGTCGCTCGAGGAATTGATCTCATTTGTGGTGTTGCTCTACATCGCTGGGCACGAAACCACCGTCAACCTCATCGGCAACTCAATCAATGCTCTCCTGAAATTCCCTGATCAATTATCGCTATGGAACAAGACTCCAAGCGTTACAACTCGAGCCATTGATGAACTTCTCCGCTTTGATGGACCGGTCCAACAGACTGTCCGCGTACCTATCGTGCCCGTGACGTACCAAACCTTGAACGGTCCGCTCGTGGTTGATCCAGGAACTATCGTCACCACCCTGCTTGGCGCCGGCAATCATGACCCTGCAATGTTTGATGATCCCAACACCCTGCGACTCGACCGAACAAATTCGAATCGACACCTCGCGTTTGCTGGCGGCATTCACTATTGCCTCGGGGCCAGCCTCGCAAAACTCGAAGCCGAGATAGCCGTCGGATCAATCGTTTCGCGATTCCCAAGTATGAAAGCCGTCGGTGACATCACGTGGCGCGACCGTCTCACCATCCGTGGTGTCGATCACTTGCAACTCGAGTTCTAAAACTTATTTGCGAGTCTTGTACTTGACGGCACGGTTGCCGTTCTCGTCACGCGTATCAAACTGTTCGGAGATATCTTCGATCCATTGAATCGTTCCTGAGCGTTCCATCAGATCGGGCGCAATCACCAGTGCGGCAATCGCGCGACCAACACCGAGTGTCGTCTGTGCTGCAGTGAGATCAGTTCCGCGTTCACCCGAAACTGCTTGAATGAATTCGGTTGCAACCGAACCTGGATACACCGAACAGCAGGCAATACCCTTCGGCTTCAGTTCAAGAGCCATGTCGGCACTCAAGCGATCGAGACCAGCCTTACCTGCACCATAGGAAGAGCTGAAGTGATACGAACTTCCACCTGGTGACGACACATTGATGATTGATCCACCAGTACCAGCAGCAAACAACAATGGCGCCGCGTACCACGAAGCGATGTAATGGGCACGAAGACCAATACCTACTTGATCATCCCAAATACTCACGGGGTGGTCCCAAAAGCCACCGCCCCAGGCCGGCGGATCGGGAATCTTGTACACATTGTTGACCAAGATGTCGATCTTGCCGACTTCGGCCTTAACCCGTGCGAACAACGCTGCAATCTGCGCGTCATCACCATGATCGACTTGAACGGCAATACCTTTGCCGCCCGCTTCGTTGACCATCTTGACTGTTGTGTCGATAGTGAGAGGTCCATCACCGACCGAACGACCAGTGATGTACACCGTTGCACCTTTTTCGGCCAGAGCGATTGCGGTACCGCGACCGATACCCCGACTTGAACCGGTGACAACCGCAATCTTGCCAACAAGATCGCGACTCATGCGGTCACACCTTTGGCGGCGGTGAACTCAATGTCAAGATCAGTCAAACCACGAAGCATGAAGCTCGGGAAGTACTGGTACTTGTTCGACTCAGACAACGTGATGGTGTCGATGCGCTTCGACAACTCTTCAGCCGCAACCTTGCCTTCAAGGCGTGAAAGGTTTGCACCCAAGCAGAAGTGAATACCTTTACCGAAGGCCAGGTTGTCACGCAGGTGATCGCGCATCGGAATGAAATCATCGGGATTGTCGTACAACGCTTCATCACGGTTTGCCGAGGCAAACACAATGATGATGCGCTGACCCTTGGTGAGTTGTACTCCCCCAAGTTCGGCATCCTTCGTGAGGATTCTCCACATACCTTGGGTTGGTGTCGACAAACGAAGCGTTTCTTCAAACACTTTTTCTGCTCGTGACGGATCGGCCTTCAAGGCTGCCCACTCTTCGGGGTTTTCAGCAAGCAAGCGAACCATCTCGGTCAAAGACTTGGTGGTTGTTTCGTTTCCGGCTACCAACAACTGCTGAATGATGCTCAACATTTCGGGCATATCAAGCTGTCGCTTGTCGGTTACTTCGGGATCGTCATCATCAATTGACGCGTTCAAAAGGTTTGTCAAAATGTCGTCTTGCGGATTGGTGCGACGAAGTTCAATCTGCTCGGCGAAATAGTGCTGGAACTCATTGACTCCGTACTCGGCCTGAAGGCGCTGCTCGAGAGTGATGTTGGTCCCGATACCAGCGATTGAGTCATCAGACCAACGCTTGAAGTCAGCCAAACGATCGTCAGGAACATTCAACGCCTTAGCGATCACTCGAACAGGCAACGGCACGCCGAATTCCTTAACAAATTCAATGCGACCTTTATCGATCCACGATTCGATGAGTTCAACAGTGATCTGGCGGATGATTGGTTCCATCTCAGCAATGACCTTCGGGTGGAACGCGCGGGCTACCAAGCGGCGATAACGCGTGTGATCTGGCTGATCGGCTGTCAACATCGTCGGAACGCGCGGGTAACCAGCAGCCATGACTTCAGCAAACTTCTCACGATCTGCAGAACTCAATGGCATACCTGCACCGCCGAACATTGACGAGTATGTCTGTGGGTCACGCAACACTTGCATCACGAGGTCGTGCTTAGTCACCAAATGGACGCCAAGACCTGGCACCGGATGGACAGGAGCTTCTTCACGCATTTGTGCATAGTGCGGAAATGGACACTGTTGCGTTGAAGGATCGAATGGATTAAAGGTGCTGATATCGACGGTCATGATGTGCTCTCTCTCGGAAACAAATTGGCTTGAAACTAGATACTTGAATTACTTGCCGGTGAGGCGTTCAACAACCGGAATCACTGCATCGATCACCGAAGCGCCAAAGCTGACATAGCTAATCCCAAACCGTTCACGCCGTTCAACAATGCGATCACAAATCTCATCAACTGAACCGATCAATGCATTGGGATGTTCAGCAAAAACTTCAGGGGTCATGCCAAACATCGGAGCCATCTTGGCGCGGGTGCCTTCTCCGTCTGGAGTCACGATTGTAAAGTAAGCAGCGATCTCAATTTCGATCTGATCAAAACGAGCGCCTGCGCCATCTTTGATCCACTGAATCTTTTGATCGGTCAGTTCTGCGGTTGAAGATCCAATTCCGGCGGCACCAAGTTTTCCTGAAGAGTTATTGAAGTTCAGTGACACAATGTCGGCTTCGCGACCTGCAATCGTCAGAATTCGTTTTGCTCCGCCGCCAATCATGATTGGTGGACCCGACTTGGTGAACGGCTTAGGTACCGCTTCGAAACCCACAGCGTGAACGTGTGGCGTATCAATATTCAATTCGCCGTCGGCAAAAGAAGCCCGCAGCAATGCAATGACTTCTTCAAAACGATCAATACGCACACCGGCACGATCAAAAGGAATTCCAATTGCTTCGTACTCGCCTTGTAGCCAGCCCGCGCCGAGCCCGAGCTCGAGACGTCCCTCAGAGAAAAAGTCGAGAGTTGCTACTTCTTTAGCCAACATCACTGGACTGCGATAATCAACGCACAACACACGACAACCAACCTTGATGGTGCTTGTCGCTTCAGCAGCGACGGCCATCGCTGGAATAGCGGCCACGGTTTGAATCGGGTGACCAGTCGCTGTGAGCGCTGGTCCGGGCCCAATGATGTGGTCGGCTAAGTGGAATGACGAAAAGCCCGAAGCCTCAGCTTTACGAGCCAGTTCACGCCATTCTTTGCCTGAGTTCGGCGCATACGCCTGTAGTCCGAAGCGAAATGGCTTATTCATGCGGGAACCTCCAAGATCGTGACGGCACCGGTATCACCGTTGACTTCAATTAACGCACCATCAGGAATACGCACAGTTGCGTCGGTTGCCGAAACAACACATGGCAGACCAAGTTCGCGACTCACGATGATGGCATGACTAATGGCAGCACCAACATTGACAACGACTGCTCCACACGACATAAACAATGGCGTCCATGCGGGGTCGGTGTTGGGAGCGATCAATACGTCACCTGGCTCAAGATCGCCTGGCTCGGTTGGGTCGAGAATGACGCGAGCGCGACCCACATAC
>Ga0255112_1000743_pt1 | contig 9919 bp, 8 predicted proteins | sample Law_Yuk_RepB_8h_FD_188470 | JGI IMG/M metagenome (GOLD analysis project Ga0255112, IMG submission 188470) | Freshwater microbial communities from St. Lawrence River, New York, United States - Law_Yuk_RepB_8h | ecosystem: Environmental > Aquatic > Freshwater > River | place: USA: New York... | reverse complement strand
ACGTCGTACCGTCCTGCGAAGAAATCATGAACACTTCGAACGGAAAGACGTCGGTAGCCCGACGTATGTTGCAGGTTTTCCTCGGTTCTATCTGTTTGATTATTGCCATCTTTTGGGTGTACGCGTTCTTCTTCGCCTCAAAAGAAGGTGTCAATGTTCTCGAGGACAAGGCTTGGACTATTCGAGCTGAGGAGATTTGTCGCAACGCAAACCTTGAACGAGACAAACTAGTTGACCTGCGTCGCATTAATTCGGTCGAGGGCGACGCGCTGGCTGAACGGGCGGACATCATTGATAAGGCAACCACAATCATTCAAAAAATGCTTAATGATGTGACTGATCAAGTTCCGACTGGCAGCGACGATGCGAAGTTGACGGAAATCTGGCGAGGTATCTACCAGGATTGGATTGATGGGCGAATCAATTACACGGCAAAGTTGCGAACAGGTGAAAATGCGCCATTCGCTGAATCCATGCGTGAAGGTTCACCAGTATCTGATTCAATCAATGACTTCACAACAAATAACCGAATGAAGTCATGTGGTGCGGCGATGGATTTGGCTGTTTAATTCTCGACGTCTAGCCAGGCACCGTCAACGAATCGTTTGATGACTTTCGCTGGCGACCCGACAGCGACGCTGAAAGACGGGATCACTCCGGTCACGACGCTGTTGGCGCCGATGACAACATGTTCACCGATATCGGCGCCTGGAAGTATGACGCTTCCGTAGCCAAGCCACGATCCGTTACCGATGCGTACCGGTTTTTCCGGCATCGTTTGTACGGAGATGGGAAGAGTGACGTCTTTGTATCCGTGGTTTTGGTCGGTGATGTAAACGTTGTGACCGGTCCAGACATCATCGCCAATTTCAATGGAAAAGTGCCCAACAATTCCACTCCCCTTGCCGATTAAGCAACGATCGCCAATGGTGACGATGCGGTCGGAGATACATTGCTGCCCAGGAACCATCCCTGCTGACAATGTGCACTGCGGGCCAATCATGGTGTTGCGACCAATATGGATGAAGTTCTCGTTGAAGATTGTGTTGGGTGGAAAACAGATCACACTTTGTTGTCCGAAAGACCCAAACTTCTGACCTCGGCGAGTGGATGCTCCTATAGCTCCGGCCTCGATCGCCATTTCCCATAGGTAATGAACAAACCGAGCAAAGAAACGGTTACGAAAGGCACGACTCTTTGACATGATCAAAGGTGCGTAAGCCGGTTCATCCTTCACACTGTGAGATTATCGGTAAGTACTTATTGGCACTGCTCGATCTGTCAGCATGGTCTCATGGCTCGTTCCAATCGATCAGATTCAAGCGTGACTGCCCTGAATGGCTCATTGACTGACGTTGGCTCGGTGAAGGTAGGCCATTTTGCACGATCTTCTCGAGGCTGGCTCACTGGGACGACTGTTCTACTCACTCCCCATGGAGCGATTGCTGGTGTTGATGTGCGTGGTGGCGGACCTGGCACTCGAGAAACAGATCTTCTCCGACCTGAAAATTTGATTCAGAAGGTACACGCAATTGTTTTGAGTGGCGGAAGCGCCTACGGGTTGGATAGTGCTCAGGGTGTTATGGAATACCTTGAAGAGTCGGGCAGTGGATTTCCGGTTGGTCAAGATCCATCATGGGTTGTTCCGATCGTTCCAGGAGCCGTCATCTTTGATCTAGGTCGTGGAGGAAATTTCGTCAATCGCCCCGATTCGTCTTTCGGCTACCGCGCTGCGAAGTTGGCGAAATCGGTTTCTTCTGACGTGGGTTGTGTCGGGGCCGGATTGGGAGCGCGCTCTGGAGGAATTAAAGGCGGAATTGGGATGGCCAGCACGCGTCTCGACAATGGACACGTTGTTTCAGCACTTGCTGTTGTGAACTCAATCGGTTCAGTGATTAATCCAGATACGTGTTTGCCGTGGCACGAGTCCGTCATGCGTTTACGACGACCAAACGCCAGCGATCGTCGAGCACTGCGTGACTATTTGTCACAACTCGCTGCGCCTGTTGCAACTCCTGAGAATTCGTTGAACACCACGATCGGTGCAGTCGCGACCAATCTGCGTTTATCAAAGTCGGAGTGCACCAAATTTGCTGCAGTGGCACACGACGGTCTCGCGCGTGCCGTGCGCCCAGCGCATCTCATGAATGACGGAGACACGATTTTCGGACTGTCGGTGGGTCCAGGCGATTTGGTTCTGTCTGAAAACGAGCCAATTTTTAGCGATCCGGTGGGTCGTCCAGCGTTGCTGAACAAAGTGCTGGCCGCAGGTGCCGATATGTTCGCCCAAGCCTGCACAGAAGCCATTTTGCGTGCGTCGTCCAGTGGCGGAATGCTGAGCTATCGCGATCTCTGTCCCTCAGCATTTGTGAGCCAATGATGGGCATGTCCTAAATCACAAAAAATCAGACCCCGAAACACCAAACTGGGGACCTATCTCGCTAGGTTTCGCTGTGCTGTTTTAGTACCTGTTCGCCCGTGTCGACCCTAAGAGGTTCTGTGATGCCATCGCTGCCCAACGATCGTAAGAAAGTTCAGGTTCCCGATCTTGCGGCGTGGAAGGCCGAAGGTCGCCGCATGACGATGATCACGGCGTATGACGTCACCTTTGCTCGCCTCGTGGACGAAGCGGGAATTGACATGATTTTGGTCGGCGATTCAGTTGGCATGGTCGTACAAGGAACAAGCAACACGATTCCGGTCGATCTTGAAGAAATGGCGTACCACGTGCGCTGTGTGGCAAGAGCAAATACTAAGGCACTTGTCATCGGTGACCTACCTTTTGGTTCGTATCAGATCAGCCCCGAACAAGCTGTCGAGTCGTCAATCGTGTTGATGAAGAACGGCGCTCAATGCATCAAGCTTGAAGGTGGCGTGCACATGGCCGACACCATCGCCGCAATCACTCGAGTTGACATTCCAGTGATCGGACATATTGGGTTAACACCTCAGAGTGTTCATCGCATGGGTGGTTTCAGAGTGCAGGGTCGCACCGAAGGTTTTGAAGCCGGTGGGCGTGAACGAATCCTTGAAGATGCTCACGCGGTTGAACAGTCAGGCGCTAGCGCGATTGTTATTGAAGGCGTTCCCATGGAACTCGCTCGAGAGATCACGCAAAAAGTGAGTATTCCCACTATTGGCATTGGTGCTGGGATCAATTGTGATGGACAGGTTTTGGTTCTTCATGATGTTCTTGGTCTGTGCGACTCGAAGTATCGCTTCGCCAAGCATTACGCCGACTTGCGTACTTCAACGATCGAGGCGACGCAGGCGTTCATTTCTGATGTGCGCAGCGGCACCTTCCCCGATGACGATCACTCTTTCCACTAACGATTGTGCACATCCTTCGCACTCCCCAGGAATTAAGTCAATCCGTTGACGCCTGCCGTGCAAAATGTCAGTCGGTGGCTATGGTCCCCACGATGGGTGCACTTCATCAGGGTCACGCTTCCCTCTTTGAAGTTGCACATCAGCAAGCAGATATTGTCGTCGCAACAATTTTTGTCAACCCTTTGCAGTTCAATAATTCAACTGATTTTGACAAGTACCCATTTCAAATGGATAGTGATGTACAACTCCTCGAAGAACATGGAGTGCATTATCTGTATGCCCCGATTATCGACACAATGTATGGATCAGATTTCTCGACCAGCGTTCACATTGAAGGAATTACCAATCTCCTAGAAGGCGCTTCACGGCCAGGGCATTTTTCTGGAGTCGCAACTGTTGTGACCAAGCTCTTTTCAGCAGGCCGACCAGATATCGCGGTTTTTGGTCAAAAAGACTTCCAGCAGTTCGCAGTTATTCAAAGAATGGTTGCAGATTTAGACATGCCGATTCGACTCATCATGGCGCCAACTATTCGCGAGAAAGATGGCTTGGCGATGTCTAGCCGCAATGTGCGGCTTTCAGCATCGGCTCGACAAGAGGCGGAAGCAATTTCGAAGGGGCTACTTGCAGCGCAGGCTCAATTCGATTCGGGAATTTGTGAGTCAGAGCTATTGATTAAGGCAGTGGAGTCGGTCCTTGCTCCGACATCGGCGAAGATTGATTACGTCAAGGTGATTGATAGTGCGTCTTTGCAAGAACTTTCATCGGCATCACCAGGCTGTGTCATCGTTGTCGCCGTGATTCTTGATGGTGTCCGTCTCATTGATAATCACATCTTGGTGTGAACTATGACAACCCCAGCAATTCCTGAGACATGCTTATGGAATGAAATAGATGTTCAAGTTTCTGCACACTCTGTAGACAATCAAGAATGCGACGAATTTGATGTTCTGATAATTGGAGCCGGTTATTCGGGATTATGGACTGCCTTCTACCTTCATCTCAACGAACCCGCGTTGAAGATTGCAATCATTGAAAAGAACTCGGTTGGTTTTGGTGCCAGTGGGCGTAACGGCGGATGGTGCTCAACGATTATGCCCATGTCCCTTGACTCAATTGCTGACCGACATGGGCGAGATCAAGCGATCGCGATGCAAAATGCCATGTTCGCTACGTTGGATGAAATCAAAAATCAAACAATCGCGATGGGTATTGATTGCGATTTCGCGCAAGGTGGATCAATTCAAGTACTTCGATCTGTGAACCAAGTCGAACGTGCGACAAGTCGTATTCGCAGTCTTCGTGATTATGGGTACGGCGATGATTCCTACCAACTGTTGGATCGTGATGATTCACTAAATCTTGTGCAAATGTCGAAAACTAATGGTGGTTTTTTCGATAGGCGAAGCGCTGTGTTGCATCCAAAGAAGTTATGTGTCGGACTGGCCAGAGTTGTCCGTGCTCAAGGAACAGAAATTATTGAGAACACTCAGGTGCTTTCATTTGCGAGTGGCCAAGTGCAAACGCAACTGAAGACATACAAAGCAAAAACTGTCTTGCGAACAACCGAAGCCTTCAGCGCGAGCTTTGCTCAGGCTCAGCGCTCAGTGATCCCGCTGTATTCAATGATGGTCGCAACCGAACCACTTTCGGATGACGTCTGGTCTGAAATTGGACTAGGTAGCCGCCCCTCATTCAACGATGGGCGAAGCATGGTTATATACGGTCAAAGGACCGCCGATAATCGGTTGGCTTTTGGCGGTCGCGGTGCTCCTTACCACTTCGGATCCAAAATAGTGCCGAGTTTTGATGTCAATCAAAAGGTCGCACAGGGTTTACGTTCGACATTGATTGAACTATTTCCAGTTCTTGAACGGGCCGAATTTACGCATCATTGGGGCGGGCCTCTCGCTGCGCCTCGCGACTGGACCTTTAGTATTTCGTTTAACCCCTTAACCGGTCTTGGATCTGCAGGAGGCTACGTCGGCGATGGAGTAGCTACGTCTAACTTGGCTGGTCGAACCCTTGCTGATTTGGTTTGCGAAAAATCATCTGAATTAACGCAACTTTCTTGTGTCAATCACCTTTCAAAGAAATGGGAAATAGAGCCGTTGCGTTATGTCGCGGTGAACTCATTAACCAAATTGGCGATGTTGGCTGATTGGAAGGAAGACAAGACAGGTCGACCAGCGCGAATGATTAATGGAATAGTTGACAAAATCTCCGGTGGTTGATGCTTAGCGATGCTGCTGAGGATCGGTCTGTTTCATCACATAACGAGTTGTAAAGACTCCGTCGCCAGACAAAATCCCACCTCGAGCAAAGAGTCTTCCGCTTTGCCAGTTCGATAAGCCAAGCTCAGGGCGATTGAGTGCGTACTGCCCGTCCACCCATCGAGTAAATCCATTCCCGAAAAAGGGTGATTCGGTGGATTGGTATGCGTAATCAATTTCGGCCTGATGAGTCGAGATCATGGAGAGCACAAAATGCGGACTGTAGGCGTTAAAAAGTTCAATAGCTTCCTCAAGATCCGAAACGAGACGCAATGAAAACTCGGGATGAGTGTCCCACTCCCATTCGGTGGCCAACACATCGTCTTCTTCATGTTCAACGAGATCAAAGAGGAATGTTGATGAATACATCTCTCGAAGTACTTGTGAAGTGAAGGCACCAACTGCATGGACGATCAGTTTTGCCTGGCGGGCTTTGGCTGCTAGGACAGCCCCATTCAGAACTGACAAGAGTAAATCGTGGCGATCGAGCGGTACGCAACAAACATTCATCGTGTTGCAGACCTTGCGGTCTAAAGAATGGCTGATGATGTGAGCGAGATCTTGGGCATCGGCAGTTTGTCCCACAATGCTCCATGCTCCCCCGGTTCCATGAAGGCTGACCGGAGTACCAGATTGACGTGCTACCGCTCCTAGTTGAGCTACGGCCTCTCCGCTTCCGCGAGCCACAGCTAGTGACAGATCGGCATGCGAGAACAAGGCGTATCCAGCAGAACGCTCGGGTGAATCGACAAGTTGTACGCACCCAAGTGGCAGATCGTTCTCGTGAAGTGCCGGAACAAGTGCAAACTCCATAATTGCGCGAGCAGTGTTGAGGGCATCACTTCCGATTCGAAAGACCACAGTGTTTCCCGAACGCAGCACGCCAGTGGCATCTGCGAAAACATTTGGACGACCTTCAAATACAAAACCAACAACTCCTAGTGGGGCCTTGTGGGCTTCAACTGACCAAGAATCGTGTGACACCGACTCGGCACTTCCTGATGAAGAATCGGGAAGGTCGCGCCACATGTGGAGGGCCGCGACCATATCAAGACGCATCTTGTCATTGATGTGAAGACGGGTTACAGATCGACCTCGCTTAGTGGCGCTGTCAACATCAATGTCATTGGCGGCCTTGATCTGAAGGAAGATCTTGTCATTTTGTAAATTGGTGGCGAATGAATCAAAAAATTTGGTGATTTGATTCGCGTCAATTGTTGCTAGATGGGCGAAAGCCTGTTGAGCATGGGCCACAGCGCTATTGGCAATATCTGCTACTGCGGCTGGGATGTGTAAGAGATCGCCACTGTCCTGCACGACAACCAGACTGTCTCCAGAACGAAATTCCTGAGACAGCTTTGCTGAAACTGCAGACCAACGATTTCCTCCGAATGGGATCTTTTGTCCTTCGACGAGCGAATCAAGAACACCCTGATTTTGATGCTTCGGCTCGGCCATACGTGTCATGTTAGGAGACGGGGTGCCGCCTCCTACAACGCCGCCTCCATGAAGCGGGAGAATCAACCCAGCGTCTACCCTAGAAACGTGACTGACAATTCGGATAATCAGGTGTATTTCAGACAATTGCTTTCTGGTCGTGACTTCGCCGTCGGGGACTCTCTTGCCCAGCAGATGGTCAACTTTGTCTACCTGATTGGCGATCGCTCCACTGGTGAATGCATGGTGATTGACCCTGCCTACGCCGTCGATGACCTCGTCAACTACGCAAATAATGACGGAATGAAGATCACCGGTGCATTGGCGACGCACTATCACCCCGACCACATCGGGGGCTCAATGATGAACTACCGCATCGAAGGAATCACACGCCTACTCGAGCACGGTTCCGTTGGAATTCATGTGAACAAAGAGGAGTCTCCCTGGGTTTTGCGAACAACAGGAGTTTCCGAAAGCGATCTCGTTTCACATGAGGCCGGTGATGTCGTAAAGGTTGGAAGCATTGAAATCACTTTGGTGCACACTCCAGGTCACACTCCAGGTTCGCAATGCTTTCTGGTCAACGGTTGCTTGATTTCAGGCGACACTCTTTTCCTTGACGGATGTGGACGTACCGACTTGCCCGGTAGTGACCCCGAGATGATGTATCACAGCTTGCAGACTCTGAACAGTCTTCCAAGCTCGACAATCATTTATCCGGGCCATCAGTATTCGCAACCGGCGCATGAAACTCTTGGTCAGGTACAGCAACACAACTTTGTTTTGAAGCCAATGTCGAAAGATCAGTGGACGACGATTTTCGCGGGATAACAAGAATTGTTCTTTAGCCCACGATTGCGCCAATGAACGCGGAACAACCAGCCGCCAACAGAAGCACAAGGACGAAACGTCGAGCGTTTTCTTCATTCAGCCGTGGTTTGAGTTTCTGCCCAAGCAGAATTCCTAATCCAAGTACGGGCAAGCTCATCACCACGCCAATCAGCGAATCGGAATTCACATCACCCATGGCGACAAATGACGCAAGAGTGATGACGCCAGAGATTGTAAAGATCGCACTAATCGTCGCTCGAAACTGAGCGATCGGTAAACCTCGTCCTTGTAAGGCGAAAACTAACGGCGGCCCGTTGGTAGATAAAGACGATGACAGAGCTCCGCTCAAGAAACCAGAGACAATTTCTAGGCGGGGGCTGGAGTGCCTGAAATTTGAGTTTCGGGCCAAGAAAAGAACCGCCAAGAAGATCCCTGCTGCTAGGCATCCTTTGAGAACCCGTTCATCAACAAGGTTAAAAACCAAAAGACCAAAGGGAATGCCGAAAAGTGCTGACAAAGACAATCGCCTCACGAGAAACCATTGGGCATCCCGACGACCATTAAATGCTTGGAAGCTTGAGCTGCCTAGACCAAGAAAAGTCGAAATGATGACAGCATCATGGGGATCAACCGCCAAAACCATCAGTGGGACGGCCAGGAGTGCAAAACCGAACCCGACAATGTTCTGCACCACCGCGGCTACGCCGACTGCCAGCAATAAAACGACGATTTCGCTGCCAGACATTGAATCCGATTCTTGTCGTTGGGCCGACCTATGGTCATCGGCATTGGGCTTTACAAAATGTAAACTTAACCCGTGGCAACCGCAGTCCCCTTTCTTGACCTGAAACTTCCCTCGATTCAGGGCTGTGCCATTTCTCAGGACCGTTTGTTGGGGCGTCTTGATGAGTTGGCAACGATTGGCCCCATTGATGGTGGCGGTTCGTGTCGTCTCGCCTTAACCGATGCCGATCGCGATGGGCGCGACTTGGTGATGACGTGGATGAAAGACCTCGGTCTAGATGTTTCGGTTGATGGTGTGGGCAATATCGTCGGGACCTGGAACGTCGGAACTGGTTCACCAGTCATGACAGGCAGTCACATTGACACTGTGCGTACAGGCGGACGTTATGACGGAAACCTCGGAGTCATCGCTGGTCTTGAAGTGATTGAAACTTTAATGTCCGCTGGTTTGACACCCGCACGTCCATTTTCAGTTGGAGTCTTCACCAATGAAGAGGGTGCACGTTTTCAGCCTGACATGCTCGGCTCATTGGTGTATGTCGGAGGATTACCTCTTGAGACCGCTTTAGACACGGTCGCGATTGACGGAGCGATACTGGGAGACGAACTGCAACGCATTGGATATGCCGGTTCATCTCCGTGTCCAAGCGCTGCTCCACACGCATTCGTCGAATTGCATATCGAACAGGGGCCTCGGCTCGAAGCCGAAGGAGTTCAAATTGGTGCCGTGACTGGGGTGCAAGGTATCTCTTGGCAAGAAGTCACAATTGCCGGTCAGAGTAATCACGCTGGCACCACCCCAATGTCGCTTCGACACGATCCGGCTTACATCGCTGCAGAGATAGCGGTCTACCTACGGCAAATCGCACGTGAGTACGGCGGTAATCAAGTGTGTACTGTTGGCAAAATTGACTTACAACCGAACTTGATCAATGTCGTGCCCAAGAGCGCGACTCTCACTCTTGACGTGCGCAACACAGACGAAAAACTGTTGTGCGAGGTTGAAGCTAAGATCGCTCAGAAAATTTCTGAACTAGCCGAGGCTGAAGGAGTGACTATTTCTTCACGAGTGTTGGCACGCTTCGAACCAGTTGAGTTTGATGATCAGTTGACCGACCTCATTGTTGATTTATCTCAACACCACAATCGTTCTGTCATGTTGATGCCTTCTGGCGCGGGTCATGATGCCCAAATGTTGGCGCGAGTGTGCCCCACCACGATGATCTTTACGCCATCGGTTCAGGGCATCAGTCATAACCCGGCTGAATTTACTCATACCGAGGACCTAGTAGCCGGAACCAATA
>Ga0255112_1000737_pt1 | contig 9987 bp, 11 predicted proteins | sample Law_Yuk_RepB_8h_FD_188470 | JGI IMG/M metagenome (GOLD analysis project Ga0255112, IMG submission 188470) | Freshwater microbial communities from St. Lawrence River, New York, United States - Law_Yuk_RepB_8h | ecosystem: Environmental > Aquatic > Freshwater > River | place: USA: New York... | reverse complement strand
GCCCTCTCCAACATGACCCATGCGGTGGACGCCAGTGGCCGGGTGTTGCGCGACAACGTGTGGGGTCCCCAAGAAGAAGATGCTGCGCGGCGCGACTTCACCGTGAACGCCATGTACTACGACCCCGAGTCGCAGATCGTGGTGGACTACCACGGGGGCATTCAGGATTCGAAAAAACGCGTCCTGCGCATGATTGGCGATCCTGTGGCGCGTTACCGCGAAGACCCGGTGCGCATCATTCGCGCCGTGCGTTTTTCCGCCAAACTCAGTGCGCTGGGTTTCAAGCTTGAGCCGCGCACCGCCAAGCCATTGAAAGCCATGTTGGAGCTGCTGGCCGATGTGCCGCAAAGCCGTTTGTTCGATGAAATGCTCAAGTTGCTGCAAACTGGACACGCCATTGCCAGCATCGAGCAGTTGAAAAAACTCGGACTCGCACGCGGCATTTACCCGCTGCTTGACGTGGTGGTTGAACGGGCGGATACGCCATTTGTGCAAGTGGCTTTGCAAGACACCGACAGAAGAGTGGGCGAGGGCAAACCAGTTGCCCCGAGTTTTTTGTTGGCGTGCGTGTTGTGGGCCGATGTTCGTGAAGGCTGGCAAGCACGCATGGCTGACATGCCTGTGTTTCCCGCACTGCAAGAAGCGATGGAAGAAGTGTTCAATGCGCGTATTGGTGACGTTTCCGGGCGCGGCAAGTTAGCGGGCGACATGCGCGAAATTTGGAGCATGCAACCCAGGTTCGAGAAGCGCAGCGGCAGTGCGCCTTTTGGCTTGGTCGAACAAGCACGTTTTCGTGCCGGCTTCGACTTCATGTGTTTGCGTGCCGAGGTCGGTGAAGTGGATGTGGAGTTGGCCGATTGGTGGGAAGACTTCAGCCTAGCAGATGATGAAAGCCGCATCGCTTTGTTGCAAGCCGTCAAGCCCGCGCCGCGTGCAGTGCGTGGTGAAGGCGAAGCCAAAAAACGCCCGCGCCGCCGCCGTAAACCTGCGGGCGCCAAACCCGATGCCGGTGGTCACACAGACGCGTGAGTCGGTCAGCGCTTATGTCGCTGTCGGCGCCAATTTGGGTGACGCTGTCGCGTCGGTCACGCAGGCTTTGCAAGACCTGAGCGGATTGCCGCAGACGCTTGTGCAAGCGGTGTCTTCTTTGTACCGCAGCGCGCCCCATCAGGCCGAAGGTCCTGCGTTCATCAATGCGGTAGCGCAGATTCAAACCCGTTTGACTGCACCTGATTTGCTGACTGCGTTGCAAGCTATGGAAGTAGAAGCAGGGCGGGTACGCAGCCATGTCAACGCACCCAGAACGCTGGACCTTGATATTCTTTTTTATGGTGACGCCAAGATATACAGCCGTTGGTTAACAGTTCCTCATCCGCGCTGGATGGAGCGGGCATTCGTGTTGTTTCCCTTGCAAGAACTCGCGCCTCGCAAAGTCATTCCTGTGATGTTGCATGCAGTGGCTGAGCAGCTGATTGAAAAATTGCCCTGATTGCACCCACGCGTTTATTGGGAAATTTTGCGGGCTTCTTCAATTTGCGATTCGAAATAGCGTTGAAATCCGTAGGCCAGACTAGATATCAGAGCGGTGGCGCCCATCATCATCGACAAGACCAAGGCGCCGACCGTCAACCAATTGGTGCGCCCGCTGCTGGCTTCGGTGTCAGCGCTAGGGTTATAGCGCTGGTTCCAATCTGTTTGGGACAGCAAACCCCAGTACAAGGTGTGAATGGCGCTGATAGCAATGGATATGCCCAGCAGCGGTGCTAACCACCAACTCAATGGATCGTCAAGCCCGAAGGACTGGGCTCGCTCAAACCCATAGATACCCAACACGCTGAGTAACACCTGCGACCAGCCGACGGTGTCGCGCAAACCGAACATATAAAAACGGGCGGCGCCCATGGGGCCTGCGATCACGCCTATCCAGCACACTAAGGTTTTGTTTTTCATGCAAGGATTATCTGCCTCTGCCGCCCGCCGCCGTATTTCGGTTGGCGATAACCGTTTGCGCAGAAGGAAGAATTTTGCTGGGGGGTCCATGGGCCCACATGGTGGGCATAAATGGCGGTGATTGCTGGCAAATCATCAGGTTGGCGAGCGCGTATCAACGGTTGAAATAGGCCCATGTGGGCGGCAGTCTATAATGACAGGCTTTTCAGCGAGCGCTGGCCGGGTGGTCAAGTCGCGTGTCTCATCGCTGAATCAAAGACTGCACCCAAGGATAAACCATGGTCGTCATCCGACTCTCCCGCGGCGGCGCAAAAGCCCGTCCATTTTTCAACATCGTTGTCGCCGACAAACGTGTTCGCCGTGATGGCCGCTTCATCGAGCGCATCGGCTTTTACAACCCCATCGCTGCCGGTGGCGAAGAAGGCTTGCGTATTTCTCAAGACCGTCTGAGTTACTGGACCGGTGTGGGCGCACAAACATCGCCCACTGTTGACCGCCTGATCAAACAGGCCGGCAAAAAAGCCGCCTGATACCCAATCCCATGCAGCCTGCCTGGGAGCCTGCTGAATTGCCAGCGGATGCTGTCGAGGTCGGACGCATTCTGGATGCTTGGGGCCTCAAAGGCTGGTTCAAGGTCTTGCCCCATAGCGCCTCACCGGAGGCGCTTTTTTCTTCCAAGCGCTGGTATTTGCAAGCCAATCAGCGCGGTCCTTCCCCTTTTACGGGAACGGTAATGATGCGCATACGCGAGGCCAAGGAACATGCCGATTCCGTGGTCGCTTGTCCGCTTGAAGCGATTGACCGCGATACCGCTGAAAGCCTTAAGGGCGCGCGTATTTTTGTGCCGCGCTCCTCATTTCCCTCTACCAAAGAAGACGAGTTTTACTGGGTCGATCTCATCGGTTTAAGTGTGCGCAACCGCGAAGGCCAGGATCTGGGAACGGTCAGTGAATTGATGTCCACCGGCCCGCAAACTGTGCTGGTACTGCACCAACCTAATCCCGATGACGCAACCAAGCCGATAGAGCGCATGATCCCTTTTGTCAGCGCGTATGTCGATCGGGTAGACATCACCGCCCGGCAAATATGGGTGGACTGGCAAGCGGATTATTGAGCCCGCAACCATGCGTATCGATGTCATCACGCTTTTCCCCGAACTGATCCAAACCTTCGCCGTGCAAGGCGTGATACGCCGTGCATTTGACAATGGCAGCATCGCCTTGCATTGCTGGAACCCGCGAGATTTTGCCGATGGACCAAACCGGCGGGTCGATGACAGGCCGTTTGGCGGCGGCCCCGGCATGGTCATGCTGGCCGAGCCACTCACTGCTTGCTTGCAGGAGATTCGACAAGCGCGTGAAGACAACCGGCAACGCGCCCCGCTTATTTACTTTTCTCCCGTTGGCTCGCAACTTCAACAAGCCATGGTCCGTGGATTTGCCAGCTCGCCTGACGGCGCCGTGTTGTTGTGCGGTCGTTACGAAGGCGTTGACCAGCGTTTCATCGATACCCATGTGGACTTGCAAATCAGCTTGGGCGACTTTGTCATGTCCGGCGGGGAAATAGCCGCCATGGCTTGGCTCGACGCGGTTGCCCGTCTGCAACCCGGTGTCTTGAACGACAGTGACAGCCATGCCCAAGACAGTTTTTCACCCGATCTGAGCGGCTTGTTAGATTCCCCGCATTTCACCCGACCGGAAGTCTGGCGGGACCACAGTGCCCCGCCCGAACTGTTGTCAGGGCACCATGCCCATATTGCACAGTGGCGACGCGCCAGCAGCCTGCGGTTGACGGCAGAAAACCGCCCCGACTTGATCGCCAAAGCCCGACAGGCCGGGCTACTGAGCGCTAAAGATGAACAAATATTGGCTGGCAAGAGCTGATAGCCAGTTGGTTATAATGGAGGGCTTTTCGATCCTCTGGGTGGCCGCCTGGTGTTTCAGCCTTTGTGCAAACACCGGCCTTTTGTGTAGCGCATCCATGATCGTACAGAGGACCTTATGAATCTCATCCAAATCCTGGAACAGGAAGAAATCGCCCGAATGGGCAAAAAAATCCCCGTATTCGCGCCTGGCGACACCGTCGTGGTCAGTGTCAATGTGGTGGAAGGTAGCCGCAAACGTGTGCAGGCCTTCGAAGGCGTTGTGATTGCAAAGCGCAACCGCGGCATCAACAGCAATTTCATTGTTCGCAAAATTTCCAGTGGCGAAGGCGTCGAGCGTACTTTCCAGACCTACAGCCCGCTGATCGCCGCTATCGAGGTCAAGCGCCGCGGTGATGTGCGCCGTGCCAAGCTGTACTATTTGCGTGAACGCAGTGGCAAATCTGCGCGCATCAAAGAAAAACTCACCGCCAAGGCCACACCGGCTTCCAAGGCGGCCGCAGCCGCTGCTGAATAATCTTCAACAGATGATGGTTTGCCAAACCGCCTCAGTGCAAGCTGTGGCGGTTTTTTATTGACCATGGCTCAACCCCCTTTCGTGTCATTGGCCCAGATTCCCGATTTTTCTCCCCATGATGTGGAGGTACTGGGCACTGATGGGCATTTGCCAGCAGTACCCCTGCATGCGTTGAGCGAAGTGTCCCTCAGGCACAGGTTTGCGCGTCCAGCCTCCGGCGAACTGGCAGCTTTTCATGAGCCCTTATGGAACGATGCTCCCCCTAAACCCGCGTCGGTGTTGTTAGGTTTGGTCATGCGAGCGCAACCCAGTGTGCTGTTGACTTTGCGCACCGTCCATTTGTCGTCACATTCTGGTCAAGTGGCATTGCCCGGTGGCCGGCAAGATGCACAAGACGCAGACGAAATCGCCACTGCTTTGCGCGAGGCGCAGGAAGAAGTGGGCTTACATCCGGATTTTGTGTCTGTGCTGGGATGCTTGCCGGTATACGTCACAGGGACGGGTTACCGGGTCACGCCGGTAGTGGCGCTGCTGAGCCCGGCCATGCAACTGGCAGCCAATCCGCATGAGGTTGCCGAGGTGTTTGAAGTGCCGCTGGCGCATTTGATGGATCCAGCCAACCACCGCCGGCATGCCGTGCAATGGCGTGGCGTCACGCGGGAATGGTTCTCCATGCCCTATGACAACGAGCACAGGCAACGCTTGATCTGGGGCGCCACCGCTGGCATATTGAGGCACCTCTATCAATTTTTAAGTGCTGGCGATTAACTTCTATCATTGGCACATGAGTTTTCTATCGTTGCTTTTTGCTTTTTTACTGGAACAGGTCAGGCCGCTGGCCTCTGGGCACGGTCTCGAACGAGCATTTCACAGTTGGTCGGACTGGCTTAAAAACAACCTGGACGCCGGCGACCGCAGGCACGCTTGGACCGCTTGGTGGGTGGCTGTCGGTGTGCCTTGTGTGCTGGTAGTTGCGGTGCATTGGTGGTTGATGCTTGCCGTGGGATGGGTGTTTGCCATGCTGTGGAGCCTTGCCGTTTTGTATGCCACATTGGGGTTCAGGCGATTTAGCCACCATTTCACGGGTATTCGCGATGCCTTGGCCACTGGCGACGATGTCGCCGCCAGAGAACTCTTGCGCGTCTGGCAGGGTAACGCCGATGTATCCATGACACGCACTGAAATTGTCAGGCATGTGATTGAACATTCAGCCCTTGCCGCACACAGGCATGTGTTTGGCGTGGTGGCTTGGTTTTCATTGTTGGCTGCGGTGGGCTTGGGCCCGGTGGGCGCACTTTTGTTTCGTTTGTCGGCTTTGCTTTTCAATGCCTGGGGCGAACAAAAGCCGCTGTCGGCAGAAGATGGTCCGCATATCAGCGAGGCGCTTCAATCGGTAAGCGCAAGCGCTTGGTATCGGGTGGACTGGTTACCGGCTCGGTTGACCGGCCTGTCTTTTGCCGTGGTGGGTAATTTTGAAGATGCCGTGGACGCTTGGCGCCAACAATCGGATCAGTTTCAGCATCCCAACGATGGCGTTGTGTTAGCCGCAACTTCCGGGGCCATCAATGTGCGTTTGGGTGGGGCAGTGATGGGATCTGATTCAACAGAATTCAACGACATCAGTGACATGGTTCCACCCACAGCAGGTCGCGAACCAGAGTTTGCGCATCTTCGCAGCATGGTTGGACTGGTTTGGCGGGCGGTGGTCATGTGGATGGTTTTGTTGGCCTTGCTCACCTTGGCACGCTTGGTCGGTTGAATTCAAGCCACGCTCAATAATTTTTGGGTGCTGACAACTCTGCGAACAATTCCACGTAAATTTTGTAGCGTCCCGCATCAATATTTCCATCGCTCAATGCGCGTCGCACACCGCATTCAGGCTCGTGCACATGGGTGCAGTTGTAAAACTTGCAGTCCTCTTTGTACGGCCGAATATCGGGCATATAAGCAGCCAAGTCTGTGGCAGCAATATGGTTCAAGCCGAATTCTTGAAAACCAGGGGAATCCAACAGCGCAGTGGTTTTTTCTGCGTCAACCCAGTACCAAGTCGTAGAGGTGGTGGTGTGCTTGCCGCTGTTCAAGGCTTTAGAAATGATGTTGGTACTGGCGTTGGCTGCGGGCACCAGTCGGTTGATCAATGTGCTTTTGCCGGCGCCCGAGGGGCCCAGCACCAAGGTGACGCGGTTGTGCAATTCAGCACGCAAGGCAAGCAAGGGGTCTTCAAGCAGGCGCAAACCCAGCGGCAAGACATCCACGCCAAACGCCCTGTAAGGCGACAAGCGCGCCCAAGCTTTGTCAAAAGCCTCGCGCAAGTCTTGTTTGTTCAAAGCGATGAGGCTGCGAATGCCCGCATGCTCAGCCGCAATCAATGCACGTGCCACTTGGCTTTGTGAGAACTCGGGTTCTGCGGCGACCAGCACCAGCACTTGGTCTAAATTGGCGGCAAATGACTTGGTGCGAATTTCGTCTTGTCGATAAAAAAGATTTTTGCGCGTGTCGACTGATTCGATGCTGCCCTCGTCCTCACTGGCTAGCCATTGCACCGAATCGCCAACCACCGCTTGGTTTTTTTTACCGCGTGGATGACAGATTCGGCGATTGCCTGCACTGTCTTCGACCACCACATGCCGGCCGTGGCTGGCGACCACACGGCCAGTTTGTGTCATGAAGCCAATTTGGCCAGACGCTGCGAAGCCGGCGGGTGCGAATGGTAGAAAGCCACATACAGTGGGTCTGGTGTCAGGGTAGACGCGTTGTCTTGATAAAGCTTGATCAGCGCTTGTCGCAAGTCTGCGGCATTGGCATGCTCGCTGGCAAATGCATCCGCTTCAAATTCATGCTTGCGAGAACGCGCAGCGCGCAACGGGGTAGTGATGAAGGTCAACAATGGCACGACCTGCATGAACAACAACAAAGCCAACGCGTTGTTTTCAGAGAGCACATTCGGCATGACACCCAGCCCTTGGTAAAACCACACTTGCGTACTGAGCCAGCCCAGCGCTGCCATGCCGACCAGCGTGACTAAAAAGCTTCTGAGTAAGGATTTGGGAATGTGGTTGAGCTTGGCGTGCCCGAGTTCATGGGCCAACACTGCTTCCATTTCGCTGGCGTTGAGTTGCTTGAGCAATGTGTCGAAAAACACCACCCGTTTTTGTTTGCCAAGGCCCGTGAAAAACGCGTTGGAGTGGGCAGAGCGGCGACTGCCGTCCATCACAAAAAAACCATCGGATTGAAAGCCAGTGCGTTGCATCAAGCGATTGACCCGTTCTTTGAGTTCGGCATCTTCTAAGGGTTGAAATTTGTTGAACAGCGGCATGATGAAGTTGGGGGCGATCCACATCACAAACAATTGGTAAGCCACCAACAATGCCCACGCCCATAACCACCAAACGCTGCCGCCTGATTGCATCAACTGCAATACCGCCCAGATCAAAGGCATGCCCAACACCGCACCCACCAAAGTGCTTTTAACCAAGTCACTCAGCCACAGGCCAACAGTCATGTTGTTGAATCCGAAGCGTTGTTCGAGATGAAATGTTTGGTAATAGGAAATGGGTAAATTCAACGCGCCGGTGATCAGCATGAAACCGACGACCAACGCCAGCTGTTGCAGCATGCCCGGGCCGATCAACCCAAGCAGCCATTGGTCGAGCAAGCTCAAACCACCAAGCAAGGTCCAGCCCAATAACACCAGCGCATCTACAGCCAAATCCCAATGCCCGAGGCGCAGTTTGGCCAAGGTGTAATCCGCCGCTTTTTGGTGGGTGGGAAGACTGATGGATTGCGCGAAATCGGCGGGAACTTGGGCGCGGTGGGTGGCCACGTGGCGAATTTGTCTGTTGGCCAGCCACAGTTTGAGCAGCAGATTGACTAACAGCAACACAGCGAACAGCAGGGTGAAATTCATGGGAGACATCATGGGAGAAGTGTAGAGGTTTGCACAATTGCACCATCAGTGTAGTTTCATGCGATGCAAGCAAGCCGCTATTTTCGTTGATAAGGCCTAACCAGCGTGCGCTTGAGGGACAATGACCGCATGACCACACAACCCACTACCCAAGCGCCCTCGGACGTCACCGAGCTTGCAAAAAACGACAACAACCTGGTTTGGCTGGATTGTGAAATGTCAGGCTTGGATCCGGAGCGGGAAAGATTACTGGAAATCGCCATCGTTGTGACCGGACCCAATCTCACACCAAGAATCGAGGGTCCGGTGGTGGTGGTTCACCAAAGTGATGCATTGCTCGCGGGCATGGACGCTTGGAACAAGGGGACCCATGGCAAAAGCGGTCTGATTGATAAAGTCAAATCCTCTGTCGTCACTGAAGCGCAGGCAGAAGAATTGTTGATTGAGTTCATGAAGAAATATGTCAGCAAAGGTGTGGCCCCTATGTGCGGCAACACGATTGGGCAAGACAGGCGGTTTTTATTAAAGTACATGCCACGCTTTGAGGCTTGGTTTCATTACCGAAACCTCGACGTCAGCACCTTGAAGGAATTGTCAAAACGCTGGAAACCAGAGGTCTACAACAGCTTTAAAAAGCAGCAAAGCCACACTGCTTTGGCGGATGTGCACGAATCGATTGATGAGCTCGCGCACTACCGCGAACACTTTTTGAAACTGTAAGTCCTCATAAATTCACATAACAGCATTCGCTTTTCGTGCGAGAATACCCGTAGTCGCACCGAACGGCGCGACCCAGCTACATCCTCCTCACACCTTGGGCTCTATTTGAGCCGCGTTGCAGTTTTTGCAGCATGCTTTGTTTGAAGGTTGATGTTTTTCAAACCTTTAAACGGAGCTGCCTCACCATTTGGGTGCGGGCTAAAAACACAATGGACGATTTAAATTTGCATTCCCCCGCTGACGCTAACCACGAACCAGCCCACGAACCCTCAACTGCGCACAGCGCACCCACCGTAGCCGCAGTTTCAGCAGCACCCAATGCATTTGCCCAAATGGGTCTGGCAAAAGAGCTCTTGGCCGCCGTGCACGACTTGAATTTCACCCAGCCCACAGAAGTCCAGTTGCGCGCTATTCCTTTGGCTTTGCAAGACAACGCCGACAAACCTGCCAACGATTTGCTGGTTTCTAGCCAGACCGGCAGCGGCAAGACCGCCGCATTTTTGTTGCCGGTGTTGCACACCATTTTGATAGAGCGCCAAGCGCTTGAGCAAGAAGAAGCCAAAGAATGGGCGATGAAACTTGAGCAGGCCAAAGCCAACGGCGAAGAGCTTCCCAAAAAGCCACGTCGTAAAAACCCCACCGATGTGCGCCATGTCAAACCTGCATTCCCCAGTGCGTTGGTGTTGTGTCCCACGCGCGAGTTGGCGCAACAGGTCGCCAAAGACGCCATCGATTTGGTTAAACATTGCAAAGGTTTGCGTGTCGCCTGTGTGGTCGGCGGTATGCCGTACCCCTTGCAAATTGCGCGTTTGCACAATGCTGACTTGGTAGTCGCCACGCCCGGACGCTTGCTGGATTTGCAGCGCTCCAAGCAATTGCATTTGAGCAAAGTGCAATTTCTGGTGGTCGACGAAGCCGACCGCATGCTGGATTTGGGCTTTGCCGAAGACCTGGCTGATATCCACAAACTGACGGAATCGCGCCGTCAAACCATGATGTTCAGCGCCACTA
>Ga0255112_1000732_pt1 | contig 10034 bp, 7 predicted proteins | sample Law_Yuk_RepB_8h_FD_188470 | JGI IMG/M metagenome (GOLD analysis project Ga0255112, IMG submission 188470) | Freshwater microbial communities from St. Lawrence River, New York, United States - Law_Yuk_RepB_8h | ecosystem: Environmental > Aquatic > Freshwater > River | place: USA: New York... | reverse complement strand
TCGTCCAGTGTTCAATAACGCCAATCGAATCGGAGATACATTGGTATTGAGCTACTTGGAGGGAAATCCAACGGTGATTACTTTGGCAAACGGACAAAAATTCATGGTTCCTAAGTTAACGGCTGCGGAGTTGCCTCCACCAATTTATAGAAAAGTAGATACTACGTTGATCAGCCCAATGTGGCCTGATACCACTAAAACCGGGGAAGGTGATGGTGGTGCTGGTGTTCAAATTTCTTTTAAGCTGCCCACTTTTGGGGGTAAGAAGGTAAAGGTTACAGTGATGAAGGAATGGGAAATGGGACTATGGGGCGGTGGTGGAATTTACGGTGGTGGAGACATCAAACATAAGTTTGCGCCCTTGCCATCGACGATTGAAATCAGTTCTGGTTTGTATGGGCAATATAATTTGACCAGTCGCTTTTCATTAAAAGGTTCATACTACAGATCGGCTGTATCTATTCATAATTTGTGGGCTACTGGGTTATTTACGGGGGGCTTGAGTCCGAAAGCGACTGATACGGGTTACAGGGAATTTACTCCATTTGGCAATGCATATTCTGTAATGTTTTACACGAAGTTGAATGTTTTGGAAATGGAGGGATTGTGGCACTTAAAAGATTATGTGATTAAATCTGGTAGAAAAGCACGATTGGTTCCAACAATGGGATTGAGTTTAGGTGTGTTGCAATATACTCCTTATCGGTTCGCTTATACCAGCCAACGTGGTTCAGAGACTTATTCTGACTATGTAAGTCGGATGAAAAATGAGAATTTGTATGATATGAGGAAATTCGGTTCAGAAGGGCAGAATTTTTTACCTGGTGCCAAACCTTACAGTCAATTTGCGACTTCAGTGGGAAGTTCCTTTTCAGTCGCATATGTTAGAGCAAAATGGTCATTCAAGGGAGAGTTGAAAGCGATTTATACATCTACAGATTATTTGGATGATTATGGCCCAGGCTTGTGGTACGGAGGTGATTATCAGCAAATGAGAGATAATCAACAAAGTGTTTCAAAAGATGATTTGAGATATTCAAGTCAGGTTACAAAACTTTCTGCATACAACCCTGCAATCAACCAAAGTACGTATCGTTCAACGAATGGCTTGAATGATTGGTATTTTCAAGCGCACATGGGGATTAGTTATAACTTGTCGTACGGCAAGAAGATTAAGCAATAACTTGTTGTTATTGGATAAAGAAGAAAGGCCTTTCTTCTTTTAATGCAGTATCACCAACAATCACAATCCTCAGCCCTTTCACAAACCAATTCCTTTGCCTAACTTTGTTGGGCAAAACGCAATAACCGCATGGCTATCGAAATCAAAGTGCCCGCACCGGGCGAATCAGTGAGTGAAGTGACCATCGCCAATTGGCTAGTGAAAGAAGGTGAATGGGTAGAAATGGATGCCCCGTTGGCAGAATTCGAAAGCGACAAAGCCACTTTTGAAGTAAACGCAGAAAAAGCAGGTGTTATTGAAAAACTCATCGGAAACATCGGTGATACCATAGCCATCAATACCGTAATTGCTGTGATCAATACGGATGCGGAACGACCTGCAAGTGCTGCTCCCAAAGCGGAAGTAGCGGCGGTAAAGGCCACAGCCGAAGCCACTCCTTCGAAAGCTGTTGAAAGTAAAACAGAATCAACCAAAGAATCGGCTGTAGCCAAATCTGAAAACCATGTACAATCTTCTGACGCTGATTGGTCATTGGTATCTCCCGTTGCCGCCCAATTGTTGCAACAATACAATATCTCGCCAAGTCAAGTGAAAGGTACCGGTGCAGGCGGACGTGTAACCAAAGTAGATGCCCTTGAAGCCATTGTGGCCATGGGTGGTGTTGCCGTTCAATCCGTTGGTTCTCGCGCTGAACGCCGTGAAAAAATGTCGAACCTGCGCAAAACCGTCAGTCGCAGATTGGTGGCTGTAAAAAATGAAACGGCGATGCTTACCACCTTCAATGAGGTAAATATGAAGCCCATCATGGATTTGCGTGCCCAATACAAAAAGAAATTCGAAGAAACCCATGGCGTTGGTCTGGGATTCATGAGCTTCTTTACCCGCGCTTGCTGCATCGCCCTGACCGAATGGAAAGCCGTTAACGCGAGCATCGATGGGGATGAGATCATTTACCACGATTATTGCGATGTGTCGATTGCGGTGAGTGCCCCCAAAGGTTTGGTGGTGCCAGTGATCCGTAATGCAGAGAAACTGTCACTCGATGAAATTGAAAAAGAAGTAAAGCGGTTGGCCACCCGTGCCCGCGACAATAAATTGGGCCTGGATGAAATGACGGGCGGTACGTTTACCATTACAAACGGCGGTGTTTTCGGATCGATGATGAGTACGCCAATCATCAATGCGCCTCAAAGCGGTATTTTGGGGATGCACAATATTGTTGAGCGCCCCGTGGTTGAAAACGGTCAGATCGTAATCCGCCCCATGATGTACCTGGCGTTGAGTTATGATCACCGGATCATTGACGGTCGTGAAAGCGTGAGTTTCTTAGTTCGCGTGAAGCAATTACTTGAGAATCCTCAGATGATGTTCGATGGCAAGAAGCCTGAAGAACGCGTTTTGGGATTGTAATCCAATTGTTGTTTACAGCAGTTTCATCAAGCCCCATTTGGGCGATGACTGTCTTTAGTTTAATCAAATTGATTTGTCCGTTAGACCGCACTGGTCTCTAAAATGCAATGGTGCACGTTTTCGTGCTCGATTTCATGTCGTACCCTGTCCTTGATTGCTTCTTGATCCTTAGCACTTAACTGATTGTCTAACATTAAATGGGCTGTCATGGCGTTGCGTGTGGTACTCAAAGCCCATATATGCAGATGGTCCACGGCGTTTACTCCGGGAATACTGAGGATTCGGGTTTCAACCAAAGCGATGTCGATGCCTTCAGGTACACCATCCAAACTCAACCTCAAACTTTGCTGAAATAAATTCAAAGTGCCGATTAAAATTACCATACATACCAGTATGCCAAGTATGGGGTCGATGATCGTAACTCCTGTATAGCTAATGAGTAAGCCCCCAATTAAGACAGCAAGACTCACACCGGCATCCGCAGCCATGTGTAAATAGGCGGCCCTAGAGTTCAGTTCGTTATTACTCATGAATAAGAGTGCTGTTGCCGTATTGATGATTACGCCAACGCCAGCCACCCAACTTACAACACTGCCGGATGTGGGTTGTGGATCAATGAACCTCGTGTATGCTTCATATCCCATAGAACTGATAGCGATGAACAACAACACACAGTTAGCCAAAGAAGCCAAAATGGTGGCCTTGGAAAATCCGTAGGTGTATTCCCTCGTGGGTTGCTTGGCCGCCATCTTGAAAGCAAACAAACTAATGATCAGCCCTGCAACGTCGCCCAAGTTGTGCCAAGCATCGGCCAATAGCGAAAGGCTGTTGATTTTTACACCATAGCCAAACTCGACAGCAACAAACACAAAGTTGAGTATGATGCCCGCCAAGAATCGAGGGCCCATGTTGTTCTGTGGTGCGCTATGGCTGTGATTGTGCATGAGTAAAAGTGCAAATTACTGATTTAATACGGGTTTGCACTGCATCAAACCGGGAACCAAATAGATTTTCCCAGATTGTCTTTCTGTACAACGAAACCGGGTGCGCATTTTTTCCATTTTCTTGAATTGACGTCCATCCTGTGTTTCAAAAACCAATCCGGTGGGTATCTCTTCGACCAAAACCCACTCTGAATCTACGTCGTATTTTCTCAAAGTTCTCACCAATTGCGCATCGGTGCAACTGCTGGCTTTTGGATTTTTGAGGTATTTGTTCAGTGCCGCGTGGATATCTGTGGGTAACAAGTTGTGTTGTACAATTGGGGTACTGACAACTTGGAATTCGCGCTTCCATTCCAAGCCGTGGGGAGGGACGCGCGGACCTGATTTTTCAAAATTCAAAAGATGCGCAACCTCATGCATGAAAGTGATGAGGAATGCGAAGGGATTTAAATCGCGGTTAATGGATATCCGATGGCTGTTGTCTTCGGTCGGCGGACGGTAATCGCCGAGTTTTGTTAATCTGGGATTTTTTATGCGAAGCTGGATTTTGTGCTTCTCCATCAAATCGGCCGCATACAACTCACTGCCTACAGGCAAGTATTTCCGCAATACGGGTATGAGTTGTTCTTTGTTCACGCCAGAGAATTATGCCAGTTTTTTCATCGCGCGCTCGGCAACTTCCAAGCCAATGGATAGGGAACTTGTTGCAGCCGGACTTGGCGCATTGAGTACGTGGATGAATGACGCAGTTTCTTGAATGTAGAAATCATCGATCAGTCCACCATCTTTATCGCAAGCCTGTGCACGAACGCCGGCACCAGCGGGCTCTAAATCGTCTTCTTGGATCGCAGGGACCAATTGTTGTAGTGCTTTCACGAAAGCGGGTTTGAAGAAGGATCTGTGATATTCGCCCAATCCCGTTTTCCAATATTTGCTTGCTACCTTGCGGAAGCCACCAAAAGATATGCTCTCCCAGAATTCGCTCCACTTGAAATCCGTTTTCTTGTAACCCTCGCGCTGGAATGCAAATACAGCATTCGGACCTGCTTCTATTTCTCCGCTAATTCTCCGTGTGAAATGCACACCCAAGAATGGGAAATTGGGATCCGGCACAGGATAAATCAAATTTTTGACCAAATGGGCTTTCTCCGGTTTGATGCTGTAATACTCCCCACGGAAGGGAATGATTTGCATGTTTAATTTTTCACCGGCCATCGCTGCCACTTTGTCGCAATACAATCCCGCACAGTTAATGACCATTGTGGCCTCGTAACGCGCCGTGGTTGTATGGATTACCGCCCCCTTTTCAGACGGCACAATCGCCTCGATTTTCACAGAAGTTAGAATCTGTCCGTTGGGATGTTCTTGGATTTTCTCAGCCAATTTTGCCGCAACTGCTTTGTAATCTACGATGCCCGTTTGTGGTACAAATACGCCCTTAATTCCACTGCAATGGGGCTCGTACTGCTTGATTTCTTCTTGACTTAAAAAGCGAAGGCCTGAAAGTCCGTTTTGAATTCCTCGCTGATAGAGTGCTTCAAGTCCGGCGATTTCTTCAGGTTTGATGGCTACGATGATTTTTCCGCACAAGTCGTAATCGATGTGTTCTGCTTTGCAGAAATCCAATAGCATGTCATATCCGCGTAAACAATTTTGCGCCTTCAAACTGCCAGGCTTGTAGTAAATGCCTGAATGGATGACCCCGCTGTTGTTTCCAGTTTGGTGTTTGGCCACACCGTCTTCCTTCTCCAAAATGGTCACGTTCAAATTCTCATTCAATTTGAGTAGTTGATACCCCGTTGAAAGTCCAACAATACCCCCGCCAATAATCAATACATCTGTTTTCATGAATCGGTAGCACAAAGTTAAGGGCTGCTGCCCATGAATGGCAAGTTTAAAATGTGTCGTCCTATGCCGCAGTCTTTGCATCGTTTGATGGAACAATATTGGCGATGTTGTCCGATGAGCGACTGACTAATTTTTGTCGAAGAATTTTTAATTCCCAGGCAATCCAATTGTTTGGTGATGCGATTGTGCTCTGCTGGAAGTTGTTCCAGTAAATCCATCGCCAGGGCTGAATGTTGGGGTTTGTGTGATTCCAAGCCATACGCAAAGAGGAAGGGGACCAAACCGTTGGTAATGACTTGTAATGTGTGCTGCCGGCCGTTGTGGGTGACATGTTGCGCACTTGCATTTCCGAGTGAAAAGTGCTCTTTCCAATAATCCGAAGCGTTGGAGGAGAAATGGTCAATCCAAAAGCGCAAATTTGAATTGGGTGGATGAAAGAGTATCTGTAAGTCAGCATCGCAGCGCATGAGCCAGTCAGAAAATTGTGCCATGCGGATTTGGGGGAATGCACTCGGGCGGATTTGCTTGGTATTCCAAAGCGGATTACAGGGCGCGAAGCCATGTTTGAGTTGCAAATACTCATAGCGATGAATCAATTCATTGTGGTAATTGTCGGGCTGGGATTTGAAAATTTGACCGTCTTCCAACTTATTCATATCGCTGGATTCCGCACCCAACCACCCCGCTTGTCCGAACAAATAGGCAGTAAGCGTGATAGGGTTTCGATTTCGCATCATGAACGGTTTTTGCAAATGCTGAATCATTCGTTGACTGGCTGATTGATTGGCCTTGCCCATCCAAGCTGTAAAAATCAACTCCAACGCCGTGAACCACCAATCTCCATTGTGTTGTTGAAGGATCGATAATACGTTGGAAGTTTTTTCATTCATTCGTTTGGTGAGTGCGATGTTCAGCTGTGACTCTTTTACTTGTTTATCACACAGCGATAGCAGCGGTAGGCATGGTAGCAGTGGGTCTTTTTGAAATTCGCTGATTTTATTTTGGTCGATACGATGTTTCAATTGCAAACATTCTAGCGCCTGGCCGTTTTCGAGGTAGCAATCTTTGTTGTTGTCGAACACCACATGAAGCACCGTTTGGTTGTATCGAGGGTCTGTGTGATGTTGGTGTGCGTACCAATCGGATGCCTTGGTATGTATTTCTATCGCGCCGTAAAGAAGAACGCCATCGATTGAAATTTGAGCGTTCAGAAAATCGGGACCGTTCTGGTGATTCCAATCGCCCCGATGAAGTATTTGTAATATTCTTCCCGAATCCGTTTTTAAATGTTGGGGGTAGAAGGCTTGCTGTGCCCATATGTTCTGCAGTCCAATCTCTTTCACTGCACAAAGGTCATTGGCCAATAGGACCTCGCCAAATCACGACCTGCCAATTGGCGAACTTTGCAACGCTGAAATCCTGTGTAGTAAAAATCGCAATGATAATCCATTTTTCAGGGAGGATACGTTAATTTTGTCCATTCGTCATGAGTATCAGCAAACTATCCATTGTGATCCCTGCCTATAATGAGGCCAAGACCATTCACCATATTTTGAATAAGGTGGCGGCGGTTCAATTGATTCAAGGCATTCAAAAGGAAGTGATTGTAGTGAATGATTGTAGTACCGATAATACGGCGACTGTTTTGCGCGATTATGCCGCCCAACATCCCGAAATGGGATTGCAGCTTTTTGATCATCCTGTGAATAAAGGAAAAGGAGCGGCGCTTCATACGGGTATTGAGAAGGCAACGGGCGATGTGCTGGTGATTCAAGATGCCGATTTGGAATACGATCCAAACGAGTTTAATATTCTTCTGAAACCCATCACCGATGGTTTTGCGGATGTTGTTTTTGGCAGTCGCTTCATGGGTGGGAAACCCCACAGGATTTTGTTCTTTTGGCACAGTATCGGCAACAAATTCCTGACGTTTTTGAGTAACATGTTGACGAATTTGAATCTGACCGATATGGAAACGTGCTATAAAATGTTTCGCACCGATATGGTTCAGTCGCTTCGATTGCAAGAAAAACGTTTTGGTTTCGAGCCTGAGGTAACGGCAAAAATTGCGCGCATCCCTGGCGTGAGGATTTATGAAGTGGGGATCAGCTACTATGGAAGGACCTTTGAAGAAGGCAAGAAAATTGGCTGGAAAGATGGTTTTAGGGCCATTTATTGCATTCTGAAGTACAACGCGAAAAACGCATTGAAATACTTGTTGTTGCTCGTATTGGCCGGAGCCTTGGTCTTGGGTGCCTACATGGGACTCATGGCTTGGGCGATGCTGTAAAGCGAATTTTTTGTTAATTTCAATAACACCATGAACCAACAATTACAGAAATATCAGTGGATTCTCATTTTGGTGGTGGCAATGATTGGTGGTGGACTTTGTATGGACATTGGCCATGAATGGGGTGATGATTTTGCGATGTATCTCCATCAAGCCCAGTGTTGGATTGATGGCGGAATGGCTACGCTGTTTTCAACGAATAAATTGTGTATGGATGGGTCGGATGGGCTCGTTGGACCGTATCTGTACCCTCAAGGATATCCGCTATTTTTGAGTTTTTTTATGCGACTTTTTGGGTTGTTTGGCGTAAAAGGACTCTCGTTGATTTACTGTTTGAAATGGGCCAATTACAGTGTGTTTTTGATTGTTTTGGTCGCGTATTTGCGTTGGTTGAATGGGGTATTTGAAGGACATTGGGGCAAGATTTTTTTGGGCTTTGTGCTGTTGGCTTGGCATCCGAAAATTTGGGAGGCAGCAGATCGATTGACCTCTGATTTGTGGTTTGCAGGCTTGGTGATATTGTTTTTTCAAACGTTGGGCACGCCTTTCAAGGGTTGGATTTCGAAATCGCTTACTTTGTCGCTCTTGGTTTTTGTGGCAACGGCTACACGTAGCAATGGGGTATTCTTGATTGGGGCTTGGTTTGTCTGGGAGTGGTTGGAGTATAGAAAAACCGGAAAAGTAGATAACCGAGTGGTTTCATTGATGATGGGTACTGTGGCTGGTTTGTTTGCTTTGTATGCGGATGCAGGAAACGGGTCCAATCATTGGCAATTGCTCAAGGCGATTGATGCCAAAACCATCCTTCACAATTTCGGGGTGTATTTGGAAATGGCCGGTAGTTATCCCTATTGGCATTTTGCTACCCTATTAAAATTGTCTGTTCATCCATTGTTGTGGTTGGCTGTACTGGTGTTTTGGATTTTGGTTTTTGTGGGTTTTAGAACACTAGGGCCATCAAAATGGGCGATGGGCGCGTTTGTGTTGCTGAATTTTGGTTTGTATATCGTTTGGCCTTCGGTGCAAGGAATGCGTTTTTTGTTTCCGTTGTTGCCCTTTTTGATTGTCTTTTTTGTTGCTGGATTGGGCGCAAGTTGGACAAGCGTAGGACTTCCTTGGTTAAACAGGCAAACGTGGATTCCCGCAGTTTTCAGGAATACCAAATTTGTTGTGCGATTGGCTGCTGCAGTGGTGTTGCTACAGGGGATAATGACATCGGTTTTTTATACAATATTGGATACCAATCAAGCCTTTTCAAAAGAGATGCGAGGCGTTTATGACTTTGTTGATAACCAAGTGGAAATAGACAATAGAATTTCGTTTCACAAACCCCGTTTGATGCGCTATGTTACAGGTGTTGAGACGTATAAAGTAGCCACTGATTATGGCAAAGAAACCGTAGGAATAGATGAGCCAGTGTCTGGAGGTATTGGCCAGGATCAAGCAATCAAGAAATTGCAAGCCAATCAGATTGATTATTGGGTTTTGTCAAGAGAACAACTCGGGAGAATAGAGAAGCCTTCGTTACCCATTGCCTTTGAGAACAAGGAGTTTGTGATTTATAAGGTTTCAGAAAATAAAGGATCTCTCAGCGACTCGTTGAAAGTGGATTGAGTTGACGGAATTTCACGGAAATTTCGCGGAGAGAAAGCGATTGAACTTTGCCTAGGTTTCCCGCAAGAATGAGTTGGCTGCAACTCCATGCGCAGGCGTTGAATCCGCGTTCTTGAGAAAGAGGTAACCAATGGTTTCCTCCATCAAATGAAATGTCGGTTCCGGTTGTGCCGGTACAAATGGCAACCGGCATGTGATTTCGGTGATGTGTTTTGAAAAAATAGTCGGCGGGTTGTTCACTGAAAGCATCGTAGAAAGATTGGCAATGATTGCGAGAATCACCAAAAAACAGGTTGAATAGCGTGTCTTTGGATAGGTCTGCACTGATACATATCCCGCTGCGGTAGCCCGCGGGTGGGGTTGTGGCAGGGTGCCAACTGCCAAGGATGTCATAGGTGTAGGCGGCAATCGCGCCGGTTGAATCGCCCCGAAACGTGGGTAGGGCATAATTGCCACCCACGGCAATGCCTTTTTGTGTTTGATAGGTTGTTAGACCATAGCATCCCCAGGCGGGTCCGCCTTTCATATGCAATGGTTTTTTGGGTAGGTTGCTAATTTTCCAATGGGGGTTTGTGCTGATTGAAGTGGATGGTTTATCAGCGGATGGGTCAGAAGTAGCTGTGTTTGAATTGGAAGGGTTCGTGCTGGAAGGGGTGGATTGGACCGATTGGACTTTTGGTGCTTTGTATTGAAACTGCACCAAGTGGAATTGGGGGTTGAGTCCGCCGCCGGCGAAGCCGGCGGT
>Ga0255112_1000727_pt1 | contig 10072 bp, 11 predicted proteins | sample Law_Yuk_RepB_8h_FD_188470 | JGI IMG/M metagenome (GOLD analysis project Ga0255112, IMG submission 188470) | Freshwater microbial communities from St. Lawrence River, New York, United States - Law_Yuk_RepB_8h | ecosystem: Environmental > Aquatic > Freshwater > River | place: USA: New York... | reverse complement strand
CTGCAAGTCTGTCAAACAACTGACAGCAAACCCACGTTTTGATGCAATGCAGCATGATACATTTCGTGCCAGTTCAGCCCGATAGGGGCATGCATGATGTTCTGCAACGGAGGCAGACGTCGGATTGAAAGCGAGTTCTTATGAAAATACATGAATACCAAGGCAAGGAGATCTTGCGCCAGTTTGCTGTTCCCGTTCCACGTGGCATCGCGGCATTCACCGTACAAGAGGCCGTGGAAGCGGCACAAAAACTCGGGGGCCCGGTCTGGGTGGTGAAAGCGCAGATACACGCTGGCGGCCGCGGCAAAGGCGGCGGGGTGAAAGTCGCCAAAAGTATTGAAGATGTCAAACGTCTGGCCAGCGAAATTTTGGGCATGCAATTGGTCACCCACCAAACTGGCCCAGTTGGTCAAAAAGTCAGGCGCTTGTACATAGAAGATGGCGCTGACATTCAAAAAGAATATTACGTGTCATTGGTCACTGACCGCGCTTCGCAAAGCATCGCATTCATCGCATCCAGCGAAGGTGGGATGGACATCGAACAAGTCGCGCATGACACGCCCGAGAAAATCATCACCGAGTTGATTGACCCGTTGACTGGTCTGGGCGACGCGCAAGCCAAAAAAATCGCTGATGCGGTGGGTATTCCAGCCGATTCCACCGCCCAAGCCGTGGACGTGTTCAAAAAGTTGTTCAATTGCTACATGGACACCGATGCCTCTCTGGTGGAAATCAACCCACTCAACCGCGACAGCAAAGGCAACATCATGGCGCTGGACGCCAAGTTCAACTTTGACGCCAACGCGTTGTTCCGCCATCCCGAAATCGTGGCTTACCGCGATCTCGATGAAGAAGATGCGGCGGAAATAGAAGCCTCCAAATTCGACTTGGCCTACATCAGCTTGGACGGCAACATCGGTTGTCTGGTCAACGGCGCAGGCTTGGCCATGGCCACCATGGACACCATCAAATTGTTTGGCGCCGAGCCCGCCAACTTCTTGGATGTGGGCGGTGGCGCCACCCCGGAGAAAGTCACTGAAGCCTTCAAGATCATGTTGAAGAATCCCAAGGTCGAAGCGATATTGGTCAACATTTTTGGCGGCATCATGAAATGCGACACGATTGCGCATGGTGTCATCACTGCATGCAAAGCCGTCAACCTCAAGGTTCCGCTGGTGGTGCGCATGAAGGGCACCAACGAAGACCTGGGCAAAAAAATGCTGGCCGATTCCGGCTTGCCCATCATCAGCGCCAACACCATGGCGCAAGCCGCTCAAGCCGTTGTGGCTGCATTGAAAGCTTGATATATGTCCATCTTCATCAACAAAGACACCAAGGTCATCACCCAAGGCATCACTGGCAAGACCGGCCAGTTTCATACAGAAAAATGCCAAGAATATGCCAACGGCAAACAGTGTTTTGTGGCCGGTGTGAACCCGAAAAAAGCCGGTGAATCCATTTTCAATATCCCGATTTACGCCTCGGTCAAAGAAGCGGCGCACGAAACCGGCGCAACAGTCTCTGTCATTTACGTGCCGCCCGCCGGTGCAGCTGATGCGATTTGGGAAGCGGTAGAAGCCGACTTGGATTTGGCGATTTGCATCACCGAGGGCATTCCGGTGCGCGACATGCTGATGGTGCGCAACCGCATGAAAGCCAAAGAAGCGGCAGGCGGCAAACGCACGCTGCTGCTCGGTCCCAATTGCCCGGGTCTGATCACACCTGAAGAAATTAAAATTGGCATCATGCCCGGCCATATCCACCGCAAAGGGCGCATTGGCGTGGTGTCGCGTTCCGGCACACTGACCTATGAAGCCGTGGCGCAACTCACTGAAATCGGTCTGGGCCAGTCCAGCGCTGTCGGCATCGGCGGCGACCCGATCAACGGCTTGAAACACATCGATGTGATGCGTGCCTTCAACGACGACCCAGACACCGACGCGGTCATCATGATCGGTGAAATTGGTGGCCCCGATGAGGCGGAAGCGGCGCGTTGGTGCAAAGCCCACATGAAGAAGCCGATTGTGGGATTCATCGCAGGCGTGACTGCACCCGCGGGCAAACGCATGGGACACGCCGGTGCGTTGATCAGTGGCGGCGCGGATACTGCCGAGGCCAAATTGGCCGTGATGGAAGAATGCGGTTTCAAAGTGACGCGCAACCCGTCAGAAATGGGCAAATTACTCAAGGCCATGCTCTGATTCAGTTTGCCAACAGAGCTGCTTGCAGGTTGAGCATCCCTGTGCAATTTCGACAGTGTGACTCAAACCACCACACACTCTGGTGTTGACAATGGGAGCAACCCAAACTACCCAGGAGTCTTTTATGCGGCAGCGCAAACAGCATGGATTTACATTGATCGAATTGATGGTGGTGGTCGCCATCATCGGCATATTGGCCGCTTTGGCCGTACCAGCCTACCAAGATTACAGCGTGCGCGCTCGTGTCAGCGAAGGCTTGACATTGGCCGGGACCGCCAAAGCACAGGTACAAGATGTGTTCAACAGCGGAAGTTCTGCTGCAACGGGTTATGCCAACGGCTACCAATCACCCACGGCCACTGCCAATATCAAAAGCATTTCCATCGACGCTGCGACAGGCGTTATCAGAATCACCACGCAAAAAAATGCAGGTGATGGCTTGTTTTTGTTGGTGCCCTATACAGGGCAAGCGAATGCGGCCAGCCTGTTGCCAGACGCTACGGCAGAGTTCAGCATTCCTGAACAATCGGTGGTGGCTTGGCGCTGCATGGCAAAAGGGGCCAGCGCGCCTTCGGGCTTGACATTGGGTGCCACGCCAACGTTGTTGGCAAAGTATGCGCCCACAGAATGCAGGTAATACCAGTCACAGCAAGTCATAAAAAACACCGACAACCATGTTGCAGTCGGTGCATCCAAAAGGAATCATAAAAAGAGCCGGGGGGGGTGAATGTCAATCTGCCACAAAACTCCCGCTCTTTCCACCATGCTTCTCCATCAACTTCACCCCGTTGATGGTCATGCCCCGGTCCACTGCTTTGCACATGTCGTAAATGGTGAGCAAGGCCACTTGCACCGCTGTTAAGGCTTCCATTTCCACGCCGGTTTGTCCGTGGGTTTCGACAGTGGCGGTGCAAGTGACACGGGCCGGATCGTGTTGTGTAGAAAAATCAACAGCAACCCGCGTCAAAGCCAGTGGGTGACACAAAGGGATCAAATCAGCCGTTTTTTTGGCGCCCTGGATGCCCGCGATGCGGGCGATGCCAATGACATCCCCCTTTTTCGCAGTGCCCGCTTCAATCAGTTGCAAGGTGGCGGCAAGCATGTGTATGTCGCCGGTGGCGACTGCAATGCGGTGCGTGCTGGTTTTGGGGCCAACATCGACCATGTGCGCTTGACCTTGTGCATCAAAATGGGTGAGAGACATACTGTGAACCTATTGTGTAAAAAACCATTGTTACCCGGCCTGTGCACCATATATGCCCGAGGGGTAACATCCTCTGGTGGATCATACGATTAGCGGTACCAAGCCTTTGAACAAACTCTTTACCCATTCGCAAAAACTGGCCGTCGCATTGGCCATGGTTTGTGCGGTGCTGGGTGCTTCAGCACAAACCGCCTCACGCCTGCCCAATATTGGCGACGGCAACAGCATGAGTGTGCCCCAGGAAAAACGACTGGGCGAATCCATCATGCGCCAATTGATGCGCGATCCGGACTACATGGACGATCCGGTGTTGGTGGATTATTTGCAATCTATTTGGTTGGCTTTGCGCGACGCGGCCCGTCAATTGGGCAACCTGCCGCCAGAGTTGGATGAGACGTTTTCTTGGGATTTGATGTTGGTCAGAGACCGATCGGTGAATGCATTTGCTTTGCCTGGCGGGTTCATGGGCGTGCATTTAGGTTTGATTGCCGTGGTGTCCAACAAAGATGAGCTGGCCGGCGTCATGGGCCACGAATTAAGTCATGTGACGCAGCGGCACATCGCCCGCATGCAAGACAGTCAAATCCAGCAAACCCCTTGGCTGATTGGCAGTTTTTTATTGGGCGTGCTGGCAGCCAGTCGCAGCCCAGATGCGGCGAATGCGCTGATCATGGGTGGCACTGCCGGTGCGGCACAAGGTCAGTTGAATTTTTCGAGAGACATGGAAAGAGAGGCCGATCGCTTGGGTTTTGCCGTCAGTACACAGGCGGGTTTTGAAGCGCAAGGGGTGGTCAGTATGTTTCAAAAATTGGCCCAGGCATCGCGGTTAAACGACAGTGGCGGCTTTCCCTACTTGCGCAGCCACCCATTGACCACAGAGCGTATAGGCGACATGCAAGCGCGTATCGGCGCACACGCCATCAGCACAAACAGCAGCGCTGGAACTTGGGAGCATGTGTTGATGGCTGGACGTGCCAGAGCTTTGATGAGTACCCGGGTGGAAGACATAGAGAATTTATCCAAGACGTACGAGGCTGCGCAACAAACCACTGAAAAAAATCCACAGCGACTGGCTTCGGTGGCTTATGCAGCAGCCATGGGCTACGCCAAGCAAAGAGATATGGACAAGGCCAGATTGGCGGCAAAATCCTTGGTGCCATTGGTGGCAGATGACCCGGTGGGTGTGCGCGAAGTGAAATGGTTGCTGGCTGATATTGAGCGTCAGGCAGGTAACCCCAATGGATGCTTGAGCGGTTTGCGCGAACAGCACAAGCAACGCGCTTGGGTATTGTTGCGGGCGCAATGCCAACTCGCGACCAAAGACATCGCCATGGCGCGCAGTGCCGCAGAAAGCATACAACTGCGCTTGGCGCAGTTCCCGCGCGATCCGCTGGCTTGGGATATGGTGGCGCAGGCCTACGAACAAATCGGACAACCCTTGCAAGCGATTCGTGCCGATGCCGAATCCCGCGCGGTGCGCTGGGATGAAATCGCTGCCATCGACCGTTTGCGAGCCGGCCAAGATTTGGCGAAACGTCTTACTCAACAAGGGAAAATGGATTTGGCAGCGCAACAAGAGGCCTACATCATCGATTCGCGCTTGCGAACATTAGAGTCGATACGCTTAGAGTTATTGCGACCGCAACCATAAACCTCATGGGCAGCATACACATCACCGATATCGAGGCGGCCATCAACCATTGGCGCGCCATCAAGCCGTCTCCTGATGGCGTTACGCTCGCCCCTGAATTGCGTGCACTTGCAGAGGTGTATGCCTTGATGATTTACCACCGACAAGACGAGGCGGCTGAAAAAGGCTTTCCTGCCAACGCCTTCGCCGCATGGCGCGCTTGGTATGACACCACGCCTGATACCCCATGTATTGCGATTTGTTCCACCAGCCAAGGTGACCCATTGTGCAAAGGTTGCGGTCGCACGTTTGAAGAGGTGCAGTATTGGACCGAAATGAGCCCGGGCGCAAAAAGACAAGTGTGGCGCCGCATCACCCTGTCGCGCTCATCATGGCGATTTAACCGGTATGCTGAACGCGCCGCAGAGTCGCAGTCTCCGTGATGCGCAGGTGGTTGAACGCCTAAATTCTTTTGGCCAATGATGCCGCTAGGCCAATATAGGTCGCTGGGGTCAGTGCCAGCAAGCGGGTTTTTTCTTCGGCAGGAATAGACAAACGGTTGATCAGTTGGTGCAGGTCTTCACGTGTCACTTTTTGTCCGCGTGTCACTTCTTTGAGTTGTTCGTAAGCCCCACTGACGCCATGACGGCGCATCACGGTTTGTATGGGTTCGGCCAGTACTTCCCAAGCGTTGTCTAAGTCGGCTTGCAAAGCAGATGGGTTGAGTTCCAGTTTGTGCAGACCTTGCAACAAGGACTGGTGCGCCAACACCGCATAGCCCAAAGCCACACCCATGTTGCGAAGCACTGTGCTGTCAGACAAGTCACGCTGCCAGCGGCTGATCGGCAATTTTTCGCTCAAATGGCGCAGCATGGCGTTAGACAAACCGAGATTGCCTTCGGCATTTTCAAAATCGATAGGGTTGACTTTGTGCGGCATGGTGGAAGAACCGATTTCACCTGCCTTCAAACGTTGCTTGAAATAGCCCAATGACACATAGCCCCAAATGTCTCTGGACAAATCGATGAGTATGGTGTTGCAGCGAGCCACTGCGTCGAACAATTCGGCCATGTAATCATGGGGTTCAATTTGTATGCTGTAGGGTTGAAAGGTCAAGCCCAATCCCATGGGTTCGTGGGCAGCGGGGCTGTCGCTGGCTTCAATCACTTGCCGCGAAAACGATTCCCAATCAAAGTCGGCGCGCGCTGACACATGCGCATTGAAATTGCCTACGGCCCCGTTCATCTTGGCAAGCAAGGGCACGCGCGCAATGCGCTCTTGGGCGGTGTGTAGTCGTACATACACATTGGCCAATTCTTTGCCAACGGTGCTCGGGCTGGCGGTTTGGCCGTGTGTGCGACTGAGCATGGCGTCATCTGCATAACGGTGGGCCATGTCGCGCAGCGTGTCGGCCACTGCTTGCAAGCCGGGCAGCAGCACCTGCTGGCGCGCGGCTTTGAGTTGCAAGGCGTGGCTGGTGTTGTTGATGTCTTCGCTGGTGCAGGCAAAGTGAATGAATTCCAGCGCTTGGGCCAATTCTGATTTGAGCGATACACCCAACGTCTCTTGTTGGCATTTGGCCTTGAGCCAGTACTCCACCGCTTTGACATCATGGTTGGTGGTTTTTTCTATCTCTTTGATGTCAAGCGCATCTCGCGCAGAAAAATCGCTGACCAATGCACACAAAAACACACGGGCCTCGTGGCTGAACGATTGAAACGGTGACATGCCACTGTCAGACAGTGCGATCAGCCAAGTGATTTCTACTTGCACACGCCGATGCATGAAACCTTGTTCGCTCATCAGGGGTCGCAGATGGGCCAGTTTGGCCGCGTAACGCCCGTCCAAAGGAGACAGGGCAGAAATAGCGTGATCAGTCATATTTGCATTTTAGGGCTTAGACCTGAGTGACTGAAAAATGTGCCAGTTCACCCATAAAATAAATGCTTGTTCCACAGAAATACTTCCCATGAAATTGCTTGGTGCTGTTACCAGTCCTTATGTGCGCAAAGTGCGTATTGTGATGGCAGAAAAAAAACTTGAATACGAATTTGTGCAAGAGGATGTCTGGGCCGCGTCTACAAGCATCGTCTTATCTAACCCGTTGGGAAAAGTGCCTTGTTTGCTGATGGAAACCGGAGAAGCTTTGTACGACTCGCGGGTGATTGTGGAATACCTTGACACCTTGTCACCTGTTGGCAAATTGATACCTCCCAGTGGACGTGAACGCACCGAAGTCAAGGTCTGGGAAGCATTGGCCGATGGTCTGTTAGATGCGGCCATTGCCGCGCGTTTGGAAGCCCATTGGGTCGGGCGCAGTGAAGCAGAGCGCAGTCAAGCATGGATTGACCGTCAACTGGGCAAGGTACATGACACTTTGGCGGCCATGTCCAAGGGCTTGTCAGACAACAGCATGTGCGCAGGCATACACCTGAGCCTGGCCGATATCGCTGTAGGTTGTGCCTTGGGCTACTTAGACTTTCGCTTCCCCAACATCGCTTGGCGGCGGGACTATCCCAACTTGGACAAACTGCAAGAGAAATTGATGCAGCGCCAAAGCTTCATCGAATCAGTGCCTGCTTGATCTTCCGATTCAGCTGTTGATACGGCGCTTTAACCAGCGCATCAGGCTGCCAATCCACGGCAACTTCTCATACAGTTCTTCAGCGGCATCCCAATAATCTCTGTGTGTTTGAATACGCCATTCGCCTTGCGTATTCAAACCAAACACCATATGCGAGCCGCCGTGTATGCGTTGATCGACACCGGCTTGCATGGTCTTGAATCGAAACAAAAAATCCCACACCAAAAAACACGCCTGGCCTTGCACCAGGCAGCTGGTCACCACAAAGCGCGGCTGCTCTAAGCTGTCAAACATATGTTGAAAAATGGCTTGAACCGCAGGCAGTCCTTGAACATCTTTGAACGGGTCCTTGAAACGGGCCTGTTCGTCGTACCAGTCGCCCATGCGGGCAATGTCAGCAGGCTGCAGGTGTTCAAACGCAGCCACAATTTCATCGATCAAGCTTTGGGGAACGTCAATATTGGTGTGCATGTGGATCAGGCCGTGAATCTGCGAACCAGCGGGAAATACCAACGGTAAGGCAGGATTCGCAAGAGTTTCAAAAACAAAGTGAAGCGTTTGGGGAAATGGATATCAAACAAGCCATCGCGCCAGCCTTGTTGCATATCAACGGCCGCTTGCTCGGGTGAGATCAAAGCAGGCATGTGAAAAGTATTTTGTGCGGTCAATGGTGTGGCGACAAAACCGGGATGCACCACACTCACGCCGATACCGTGCGCATGTAAATCCAGATACAGCACTTCGCCCAAATGCGTCAATGCAGCTTTGCTGGGACCGTAAGCCAGGCTTTTGGGCAAGCCTCTGAAACCCGCGACGCTGGACACCAAGCTCAGGTGGCCATGCCCTTGGGCCCGCAAAATGGGCAGCACACAATCCAGCAACAACAACGCGCCGGTGTAGTTCACCGCAAGGTGTGTTTGCATGCTCTGCAAATCATAGGCATTGGCCGATTGCGCTTTGTAATACCCCGCGCAATAAATCACCACGTCTATACCGTGTTGCGCCTGCACTTGTTGTGTGGCTAGCCGCAAAGAACTGGCGTCGGTGACATCCAGCGGTAAGGCCAAGGCGCCAGCGTGCGTGTTGACAAAGGCTTGCAACAAATCGGCTTGACGGGCTGACACACACACTTTGGCACCTGCGGCATGCAAGGCATGCGCACAGGCCAGACCAATGCCGCTGGAGGCGCCCACCAACCACACACTGCGGCCATGCCAGTCGGTGATAGGGGGGTTGAATGGGGCGAGCCAGGCCATGTACGTCAAACGCGGCGTGTGAATGACAGAGTGACTTCGCCTAAAAAGATACCGAACTTTGACATCACGGCTTTGTTCAGCATGACTTTGTCGTCCAACAAATACATCCAGTCGTCAAACTGCACATGCCAAACTTGGCTGTCTACTGGCAGGGCCAAGGTGTAGCGCCAATTGAAGGCATTGCCACGTGTTTGTCCATCGGCAATGCCGATGACATCGTCTGCTTGGCCCGAATAGCGGCCATTGCCCAGGTGTTGTAATTTCCAAATGCGTTTTTGCTTAGTGCCGTCGCTGTACACAAAATCCTCGTCCAACACCCCTTGCTCGCCATTCCATTGGCAATGCATGACGACGGTGAACCGCTTGACCACTTTGCCCGAACGGTCGGTAAAAATGCCCCAAGCATCCACCACGCCATTGAAATACTGTTTCAAATCGAGCACAGGTTTTTCACTGGCGTAATCATTGACCGAGGGGCCGGCACATCCGCTGGCGGCCAGTGCAGCCGCTGCAGCGGCAGAGAGCATTAATCGTCTTTGCATCATCACTCCATGGTTTGCAGTTGCTTGGCTGAGGTCCACAGTACCACACCAGCCAGCAGTTTCAAGACACAAGGCAGCAAGGCGTAGGCCCAACTGAGCGCTAACAACGCTGGCGCATCCCGAGAGCCGGATTCATAACCCAGCCACTGCAGCATGGGTAAGGATACGCCAGCGGCCAATGCCAAGTTGAGTTTAGTTGCCACTTGCCACCAACCGAAATAAGCACCGGCATGTGCACCATCGCTGCGGTTCGATTGCAGCATGCCGTTGAGCAAAGCGCCCGGTGCAATCAGGTCAACGCCCAGCGTCAAGCCAGACAGCACGCAGACCACGGTGTAGCCGATGTCATCGCCGGCTGCTAAACCCAGCGTCCATATGAACACCGCCACAGCAAGCAGCATGCCCGCGAGCCAGCAGCGCCAAAGCCCCCAACGACCGATGGCCCGCAACCAAAGTGGCACGGATACAGCCGCCGCAAGAAAATAAGCGCCCAGGAATTGCCCTTGGGAAGAAGCTGGCAACTGCAGGCGGTCTTGCACAAAGAAAAGCATCAGGGTCGCCGGAACGGCAGAGGCAATGCCATTGAGCATGAACACCAACAACAAACGGCGAAAACCAGCGTGGCTCCAAGGCTGTTTCAACCCGCGCCACCAAG
>Ga0255112_1000715_pt1 | contig 10156 bp, 8 predicted proteins | sample Law_Yuk_RepB_8h_FD_188470 | JGI IMG/M metagenome (GOLD analysis project Ga0255112, IMG submission 188470) | Freshwater microbial communities from St. Lawrence River, New York, United States - Law_Yuk_RepB_8h | ecosystem: Environmental > Aquatic > Freshwater > River | place: USA: New York... | reverse complement strand
TTGGCCGCCTTTACATCGGTAAATGGCACTAGCGCTTCGATTTGAACGATGAGCTCTTCGCGCTTTGCCAGATTGGCAGTCATGGAAGCTTCACGCTTTTCCAGGTCCGCATTTTTTGCAGTGAAGAACTGATCTTGGGCTGCCTTAAACCGCGCCCATAACTTTGCTTCATCGCTAGGTTTTCCGCGACCAGCGGTCTTCCATGAATCCATCAGTGTCTTAAAGCGACGAGCAGTTGCAATCCAATCGGTTGAGGTCGCAAGCTTCTCGGCCTCTGTGATGATTTCCATCTTTGCAGCGGAGACTACAGATGAGGTTGCCTCAAGCTGAGCGAAGTGAGTGCGACGACGCTTATCAAACTTATTGCGGGAGGCTGAGAATCGCTTCCAGAAATCTCCATCAGCTTTCTTATCTAAACGTGGCGCTGCCTTCCACTCATCAAGGAGAGTCTTAAGGCGATCTCCAGTAACTTTCCAATTCTCCGACAGTGCCAGTGATTCAGCTTCTGCGACAATCTTCTCCTTCTCAACCAAAATCTGTTCGCGGCGAGCAGCTTTGACCGCGCTCTCGGCCGCCTTCTTAGCTTCATATGCTTCGCGATTTCCTTCAATCAGTGGTTCGATCTGTTCAACTGATTGAGCTAGCGAGTCGAGATCGCCCACACCATTTAGTTCACGAACCTGCTGGCGCAACTTCTTTACTGTTTCATGAGCATCTTGCGGAACCATGGCGCCACTTGTGATGCGAGCAGCGGTTAGGGCAACTTCAGATGCGAGTGCTTCAAATTTTCTGACAAAGTATGCAAGCGCTTCTTCGGCGCTCTTGCCTGGATATGAACCGACCGGCTTTTCGCCTTCGGAGGTGCGAACGAATACCGTTCCATCTTCTCCGACGCGACCGAATTGAGAAGGGTCTCCGATGAGTGCTGATGCTGCACTAGGTGGTGCTTGTGTGTGAGCTAGCGTTCCTGGATTGATATCGGTCATGATTTCCCCCTCAGCGCGTCGGCGTTTGCCTTCGTTGTTTAGTGCGATTGTGTAAGAGGAGAAGGCTACCCTGACCCCCGTACAACAGTAAATCCATGCGAGATTTTGGGGCCCCACATGCTTGTTCTGTCATATCCAGCGCCCATGTTCGCCACCAATTGCTGGGTGATTTCTCCGGGTGTAGGCCAAGAGTGCATCATCATCGATCCCGGGATGCCTGATATTTCATCTGAAGTGACAATGCTTATTGAAGAGTACAAATTGAAACCTGTCGCAGCGCTACTCACGCATGGACATCTTGACCATACATTTTCGATAGTGCCTCTCGCAGATGGCTACGGCATTCCAACTTATATACATAGTGAAGACCGACGATTTGTCTCTAATCCTTCTGGTATTCATGGCCCGGATGTGATGGCACAACTCGGAGATATGAATTTTGCTGAACCTAAAGATCTTCGTGAATTGAAGAATGCGGAAGTGATCAACCTGCTGGATATGAGGCTCACTGCGATTCACGCTCCCGGTCATACCCGCGGATCAACGATGTTTACCCTAAATGAGGAAATACTACTTAGTGGAGATGTTCTCTTTGCTGGCTCCATTGGTCGAACAGATTTGCCCACTGGTAGTGCCTCACAGATGAAGGAGACGCTTATCAAGAAGGTTTTACCTCTTCACGATGATTTACGCGTTCTTCCAGGACATGGACCAGAGACAACAATCAAATTCGAGAGAAAAAGTAACCCTTATCTGAAAGAATTGACCTCATGAAATACGAGAAGATTCAAGGACCGAAAGGTGTTCGTGAATACCTGCCGCCGGAATCTGCCGCCTTCGAATGGACGCGCAATCAGTTAATCGCACCCGCGAAGGCTGCCGGATATCAACTCGTGGAACTTCCGGTATTTGAAGATACAAATCTATTTACTCGTGGCGTTGGTGAATCCACCGATGTTGTCTCAAAGGAGATGTATACCTTTGAAGATCGCGGGGGCAGATCGATTACTTTGCGACCAGAAGGAACAGCTGGAGTGATGCGCGCTGTTATCGAACAGAACTTAGATCGTGGTCAACTACCCGTGAAAGTTTGGTACTCCGGACAATTCTTTAGGGCAGAACGTCCGCAAGCAGGACGCTACCGTCAGTTCTATCAAGTAGGTCTCGAAGCTATCGGCCTAGATGATCCAGCTATTGATGCAGAAGTGATTGCTATTGCAGATCAAGGGTTTAAGAACTTAGGGCTAAAAAACTATCGTCTTGAAATTACCTCGCTCGGAGATGCGCAATCACGTGCGGCACATCGCGTAGATTTAATGGCCTTCATCAAGAAGTTGAATTTGGATGAAGCTACGGCGCAGCGTGCCGAAATCAATCCGCTACGGCTTTTTGACGATAAGCGCCCCGAGATGCAAGAGGCGATGTCCAAGGCTCCGCTATTACTTGACTACCTCTCAGAGTCTTCACGGAAGAGCTTTGAACAAGTGCAAAGTTATCTTCGGGCTATGAATATTGCCTTTGTCGTGAATCCGCGCATGGTGCGCGGGTTGGATTACTACACCGGCACCACCTTTGAATTCGTTCATTCTGACCTTGGCGCGCAATCAGGAATCGGTGGTGGCGGTCGCTATGACGGACTAATGGAGATCTTGGGTGGTCAATCGTTATCGGGAATCGGTTTTGGTCTTGGCGTTGACCGCGCCCTTCTTGCAGCAATTGCTGAAAAATCTTTACCTGCACAAGATTTCACCTCTGATTTATTTCTCATTCCATTAGGTGAGAGTGCGATGCAGGTTGCCCTGACTACAGCACAAGTATTGCGAGATGCTGGGATTCGAACAGAGATTGCCTTTGGTGATCGTGCGCTCAAAGGAGCTATGAAGGCCGCTGATAAATCAGGAGCCCGATATGTAGTGGTGTTGGGGGATTCTGAGCTTTCCAGCGGAGACGTTGACCTCAAGCGCATGAGTGATGGAGTTATAACTTCGGTTAAGATTACGCAATTGCGGGATCAGTTACGTCAGGCACTTTCGCTCTAACGCACTCATTTCTTAAAGGTGGCTTTGTAATGTTGAGAAATCATGATGCTGGCGCTTTACGCGCTACCCACGTGGGCCAAGTAGTTACCTTGGCTGGTTGGGTGGCTCGTCGCAGAGATCATGGCGGGGTGGCATTTATTGATTTACGTGATGGCACCGGTTCGGTGCAGGTAGTTATCCGCGATGAAAAACTTGCTGGTCAACTACGCGCTGAGTGGTGTCTGCAAATCACTGGAGAAGTTGCCTTGCGTCCTTCCGGAAATGAAAACGCAAATATTCCTACGGGTGCAATAGAGGTAATGGGCGATGACATCGTGGTGCTTAGCGAATCAGCCCCACTTCCATTCCCAGTTGATTCAGGAAGTGAAGTAGATATTTCTGAGGAAGTCAGACTTCGTTACAGATATCTAGATTTACGTCGGGAAGGACCTGCCGCGAATCTAAGATTACGTTCCCGAGTGACATCAGCGATTCGTGGCGTGATGGAAGACCTTGATTTTTATGAGATTGAAACTCCCTATCTCACCCGTTCGACTCCGGAAGGCGCCCGCGATTTCCTAGTTCCGGTTCGATTGCAGCCTGGTAGTTGGTATGCCCTTCCACAATCGCCACAGCTTTTTAAGCAATTACTGATGGTCGCTGGCATGGAGCGTTACTACCAAATCGCACGTTGTTTCCGCGATGAGGACTTCCGCGCAGATCGTCAACCAGAATTTACTCAACTAGATATCGAGATGTCATTTATCGATCAAGCAGATATTTTGGCGGTAGCCGAAAAGATTCTGGTTAAGGTGTGGAAGCAGGCCGTTAATTACGATATTCCAACTCCTATTCCACATATGACTTATGCAGATGCCATGAACAAGTACGGTTCTGATAAACCAGATCTTCGTTTCGGTCAACAATTAGTTGAAGTCACGGATTTCTTTAGTCAGACGCCTTTTAGAGTATTTCAGGCTCCATATGTTGGAGCAGTGATTATGCCTGGTGGTGCTGATTCACCTCGTCGCGAACTAGATGCTTGGCAAGATTGGGCAAAGGCACGTGGCGCTAAAGGTATTGCATATATTTTGGTGAATGCAGACGGCACACTTGGTGGACCCGTTTCAAAGAACATTTCTGAGTCAGAACAAGCTGGAATTGTTGCGGCTGTTGGTGCTAAGGCAGGAGATGCAATCTTCTTCGCAGCTGGCGATAAGTCATCATCTCAGCAACTACTGGGGGCAGCGCGACTAGAAATTGGTAAGCGTTGTGATCTCATTAAGCAAGGAACGTGGGAATTTGTCTGGGTAGTTGATGCTCCAATGTTTGAACCTACCGATGGTGGAGGTTGGACTGCAGTTCACCATCCATTTACCGGACCTAAGCCAGAGTTTGCTAAGAGTTTCAAGAGTAATCCTGGACCTGCGTTGGCTTATGCCTATGACATTGTTCTCAATGGAACTGAGTTAGGTGGCGGTTCTATTCGTATTCATGATCGAGAGATTCAGAAAGATGTTTTCTCGGTTATTGGTCTGAGTGATGATGAAGCACAGAGCAAGTTCGGGTTCTTGCTAGAAGCTTTTAATTACGGACCGCCTCCTCATGGCGGAATCGCACTCGGTTTAGATCGAGTATGTGCGCTACTTACGAATTCGGATTCTATCCGAGAGGTCATCGCCTTTCCAAAGACAGCCAGCGGGGGAGACCCACTTACTGGTGCACCAACTCCAATTACTGCCGCGCAACGGAAAGAGGCAGCAATCGATTGGACACCTCCGAAGGAGTAATTCCGGTAGGCTAGATATATGGGTCCTGGTGGAATTGCAACAATTATCGCGGCCGCATCACTATTTGTGATCGCTGTGGCAGTTGCCTATGCCGTTATCCGTGTGGGTAGGTTTATTGATGAGGCTAAAGTCTCACTGAAAGCCTTCACTGAGGACACAACTCCTCTTTTAACTGAGTCAACTCGCACGCTGGAACTTATCAATAGTCCGCTTGCCAGCTTTGCAAAGATCACCAAGAATGTAGAAGAAGTAACTACAAAGGTAACTGATGCAACAACAGGTTTTATTGATAAGAGCGGACCGGCTGTGAAGGTTGCGGGTGCCCTTATCAGCGCTGCTCAGATGAGTAAGGGTCGTAAATCGAAGAAGAAATCTGACTAGTCAGAAATCTCAATAGTCTGAGTGGGTGAATGTAACTAGTGGAATCTTCCGAGATACGCTCGCGCTGGCTGCGCTTCTTTGAATCAGAGAACCGCCAAGGCTTGACGCACACAGTTGTCCCTTCAGCTTCCCTTATAGCCGACGATCCCAATCTACTCTTGGTTAACGCGGGCATGGTGCCCTTTAAGCCGTTCTTCCTTGGTGAAGTAACGCCGCCATATAATCGTGCGACTTCGGTGCAGAAGTGCGTTCGCACGCTAGATATTGATGAAGTGGGAAAAACAACTCGGCACGCCTCTTTCTTTCAGATGTGCGGCAACTTCTCTTTCGGTGATTACTTCAAAGAAGGTGCAATCGCACTTGCCTGGGAACTTCTCACACGACCAATCAACGATGGTGGATATGGTTTTCCGGAAGACAAGTTATGGGTGACCGTATATCTAGATGATGACGAAGCTGCAGATATCTGGCATAAGAAGATAGGCGTTCCCCGTGAACGCATTCAACGCAGAGATATGGCAGATAATTTTTGGTCGATGGGCGTTCCAGGTCCATGTGGTCCATGTTCAGAGATCTATTACGATCGCGGACCCGCATACGGAGTTGATGGCGGTCCTATTGCTGATGAAAATCGCTATCTGGAAATCTGGAATCTTGTCTTCATGCAAAATGAACGTGGCGCTGGCGGCGGTAAGGACGGCTACCCGATTCTGGGTGAACTTCCGGCAAAGAGTATTGATACTGGGTTGGGTCTAGAGCGAACAGCTGCACTTTTGCAAGGTGTTGAAAATATTTATGAGATCGATACCACGATGAAGATTCTTACTCGAGCTTCTGAGTTATCAGGAGTCAAGTACGGTTCCTCGCAAAAGTCAGATGTTGCGCTACGAGTTGTGGCAGACCATGCCCGCACATCTGCAATGCTGATTGGTGACGGTGTAACGCCCGGAAATGAAGGACGAGGCTATGTGCTGCGCCGAATGATGCGCCGAACAATTAGAAATATGCGATTGCTAGGTGTGAATGACCCGATTATGTCTGAACTCACTGTTGCAGCGATAGGGGCTATGGGTGCGCAGTATCCAGAACTTATTTCAGATCAGAAGCGAATTCTTTCGGTCTCAGAATCTGAAGAAGAATCATTTTTGCAAACACTGAAAAGCGGAACGCAGATCTTTGATTTAGCATCAACGCAGCTTAAGGCGAGCAAGAAGAAGGTTCTTCCTGGGGATGAAGTCTTTAAGCTCCACGATACTTATGGATTCCCATTTGATCTCACACTCGAGATGGCCCGCGAAGAAGGCCTTGAAGTCGATGAAGATGGCTTCCGCAGACTGATGAATGAGCAGCGCGATAGAGCCAAAGCTGATGCGAAGGCAAAGAAGAGTGGCCATACAGATGTATCTGAGTATAAAAAGATTGCAGATGCATCGGGTGCGACGAGTTTTGTTGGATATACCCACACCAGCATAGAATCAAAGATTACCGGCCTCTTGCTAGATGGAGTGAGCGTCGCATCAGCCCATGCCGGCCAGGAGATAGAAGTAATTCTGGATCGCACACCGTTCTATGCAGAAGGCGGAGGTCAATTGGCCGATGGTGGAGTAATCACTCTTGCAACTGGCGCTGTAATTGAAATTGATGATGTGCAAACTCCAGTCAACGGGCTTTCAGTTCATCGAGGACGAATTCTGTCGGGGGAGGCGAGCGTTAATTCTCTCGCTCAAGCTGTCATTGATGTTGAGCGACGTAACGCGATTTCACGTGCACATACCGCAACTCACATGGTGCATAAAGCTTTCCGAGAACTACTTGGTGAAACGGCAACGCAAGCTGGCTCTGAGAACTCACCGGGTCGATTCCGCTTTGATTTCCCTGCAACGGGAGCTGTTCCAACCTCTGTATTAAATGATGTTGAATCTCGAGTGAATACACTTCTTTTGGATAACTTGGCGGTCACTGCAGAAGTGATGACGCAGGAAGCGGCGAAGAAGAGTGGAGCGATGGCGCTCTTTGGCGAAAAGTATGGCGATCAGGTCCGTGTTGTAAGTGTCGGTGACTGGGCGCGCGAGCTTTGCGGTGGAACACATGTGGAGCGCTCTGGCCAATTAGGTGTAGTTAAACTCTTAAGTGAATCGTCCATTGGCGCAGGTGTGCGCCGAGTCGAAGCTCTCGTTGGAATTGATGCTTATAAATTCTTAGCTCGTGAGCATCTGCTACTGAACTCTCTAACTGAACTAATCAAGGGCGCCCGAGCAGAGGATCTTCCGGAGAAGATTTCCGAGCTACTGAGCAAGATGAAAGAGATTGAAAAGGAATTAGCAGTTGTCCGATCCGCTCAAGCCCTGGGTCAGGTTGATTCGTTACTGAAGGGCGCAAAAGTTATAGGTGGAACTACTGTGATTACCGCACTTCTGCCTGATTCCATCGTGGCAGATGATTTGAGAAAGATTGCACTCGATTTACGTAATCGCACTGCCCAGTCTGCAGTTGCGCTCATCAGTTCAGTGGATTCAAAGCCAGTTTTAATTGTTGCGGTCAGTGACAAAGCTCGCGAGCAGGGTCTGAAGGCGGGTGCTTTGGTCAAGATCGGTTCCACTATTTTGGGTGGTGGCGGCGGTGGTAAAGATGACGTCGCCCAAGGTGGCGGGGTTGATGCATCGAAATCTTCATTAGCTCTTGAAGCTATCGAAGATTCAATCGCTGGGAAATAACCGATGAGAGGTCGAAGAATTGCCTTCGATTACGGGGATGTGCGTATCGGTGTTGCAATTAGTGATCCGGATGCAATTCTTGCAACACCTGTAACTGTCTTGCAGGCGCAAGGCCCGCATCTAATATCCGAGCTCACCGCAATTTTTTCAGAGTATGAACCGGTTTCTGTCTTCATTGGTGAACCAAAACATATGTCAGGTCAAAGCGGAGACAGCGTTGCTAAGGCTAAGGCTTTCGGAGATCTGCTAGCGGAAACTTTCGGGATAAGCGTCACATTCGTTGATGAAAGGCTTTCTTCGGTATCGGCTCAAAAGAGACTTCGAGATGCCGGGGTCAATACACGCGATTCCAAGAAGATTATTGATGCCATGGCAGCGGTTGCGATCCTAGAACAAGGGTTAGCTATTGAAAAACTTACTTAGAATCCCAATCTTTAGAGTTGCCCTTGCCGGTGTGATGGTCTTCGTTATCACTTTCGGCTTAGATACTGTGCGTGGCTTGGATTCATCCGCCCCTGATTTCAACTGCGGAGCACCATCTGATGAGGAAGTTCTGATAAGAATTCAAGCCGGTGAAGCCGGTTCTTCTATCGGTGCATCATTGGCGGATGCTGGAGTCATAAAATCTTCAGAGGCATACTTTCGTTTAGCAGTTGCCGATGCCAGAGCTGCAAAGGTTGCCCCGGGCACTCACAGATTGCAGAAAAATCTATGTGCGACTGAGTCACTAGAACAGTTACTGGACTCATCGAGAATCGTCGGACTGATTAACATCTCTGAGGGAATGTGGGTCAATGAAGTATTGCCTCAGATGTATCGGGCGGGCTTTAAGAAGGAGGATGTTAAAACTTCTCTGCAATCTCTGATCAAACCTCCGGGATTTGATCAGATAGAGGGATTACTCTTTCCGGCGCAATACAGTTTTGCATCCACAACACTGGCAGGTGAAGCACTCGCGGCAATGGTCGCACGCGCGGAGAAGGAAATGCGTAGTGCTGGCTTCTATCGTCCCAAGGTTGGATACACACCTGCGCAGCTACTGGTAATCGCTTCATTGATTCAAGCAGAGGGTGGAGAGCAAGACTTCTCGAAAGTTTCTCAAGTTGTGCGAAACAGATTGAAGAAGGGAATGCCACTGCAGTTTGATTCGACTGTGCATTATGTGATGCAGTCTCGCGGGAATATTTTCCTGAGCACTAAATCGACCATGCTTTCATCGAGCTATAACACTTACCGAAAATATGGACTTCCACCCGGGCCAATCAATAATCCTGGGGCATCAGCCATGCGCGCGGCGGTCACTCCGCAAGAAGGTGACTGGCTATATTTCATCACAGTAGCACCTGGTGATACCCGTTTTACTGCCGATATCGAGCAGTTTAGCGAATGGAAGATTGAGTACAAAAGGAACTTGCGGGCTGGAAAGTTTAGGAGTGAAGAATGATTAGAGGAGCCGTATTAGGTTCACCCATAACTCATTCACTGTCTCCGCGCTTGCATCGCGCCGCCTTCTCTTTTTTGGGAGTAGAAGGAAGTTATGAACCGATTGAAGTTCCAGCGGGATCACTTTCATCATTCATTGAACAACGCGGTGGGGACTTCGATTACTTCTCTCTTACCATGCCCCTGAAGGAAGAGGTTCTACTACTTCCTATCGATCGCCAGCCATTGATCACCAAGATTCAATCCGGTAACACCCTTTGGAAGAAAGACGGTAACTGGTCACTCACATCTACCGATGGTTCTGGATTTCTCGCAGCTCTAGCGTATGCAGGTCTACAAATATCCAACCGAGTATTGATTCTTGGAGCAGGTGGAACAGCCCGCGCAGTAGCTGGCGCAATGGATGGCATCTCTAAGGAGATTCATGTTCTAGGTCGTAGTTCGGTACGAGCCCCTGCACTTAAATCATCGGTGACAACTTCGGATTTTGAGTATATCTCCTGGAATTCAGGTGCGGACTTAGGTTCTTATGATCTCGTTGTTAATACAACTCCAGCTGGCGCCGCCGATCTCTTGGCTGATTCGTTGCGCAGCGGAACTACTGGAGTCCTGTTTGACGTCATCTATAAACCTTGGCCAACAGTGCTTGCTGCAGCGTGGCGAGACTCTGGTGGAAAAGTGATTGGTGGCCTTGAACTCTTGCTCTATCAAGGCATCGATCAATTGGAATTGGTACTTGGTAAAAGTCTCGAGCGGGAGAAGTTAGCGGCGCATTTGCGTTCCGCGCTACGCGGGTAGTTCATCCACAGGTAGTAAATGAGATG
>Ga0255112_1000713_pt1 | contig 10171 bp, 9 predicted proteins | sample Law_Yuk_RepB_8h_FD_188470 | JGI IMG/M metagenome (GOLD analysis project Ga0255112, IMG submission 188470) | Freshwater microbial communities from St. Lawrence River, New York, United States - Law_Yuk_RepB_8h | ecosystem: Environmental > Aquatic > Freshwater > River | place: USA: New York... | reverse complement strand
GAAGCTGGCGATCACATCGTTGCTTCACCGTCGTTGTACGGCGGAACATACAACTTGTTGCACTACACCCTTCCCAAGATGGGCATTGCAGTCTCGTTCGTTGATGATCCGCACGATCTTGCGCAGTGGAAAGCTGCAGTTCGTCCGAACACCAAGGCGTTCTACGGCGAAGTTTTGGCCAATCCGCGCAATGACGTGTTTGACATCGAAGGTGTCTCAAAGGTTGCTCACGAAGCTGGCGTGCCGTTGATCGTCGACAACACTGTCCCAACCGCTTACGGCATTCGTCCGCTCGAGTGGGGTGCTGACATTGTTGTGCAGTCACTCACCAAATTTGTTGGTGGACACGGAACTTCTGTTGCTGGTTCAATCACCGACGGTGGAAAGTTTGACTTCTCGGCTTCGGGTCGTTTCCCGAACTTCACCGAGCCCGATCCCAGCTATCACGGTTTGGCATACTGGCCCGCACTTGGTGCTGGCTCGTACATCTTGAAGGCTCGTGTGCAGTTGCTGCGTGACCTCGGTATGGCTGTCTCGCCGTTCAATGCGTTCTTGTTGTTGCAGGGTCTCGAAACCTTGTCGCTGCGCATGGAGCGTCACTGGAGCAATGCTCACGCCGTTGCTGAGTTCCTCGACAAGCACCCGCAAGTCGAGAGCGTTAACTACGCAGGCTTGACAAGTAGCCCGTGGCACGATCGTGCCAAGAAGTATTTCGGTGGCCGTGGCTACGGTTCGGTTTTGGCGTTCAACATCAAGGGTGGACGTGAAGCCGGTGAAAAGTTTGTTGCTGGTCTGGAGTTGCACAGCCATGTTGCCAACATCGGTGACGTGCGCAGTTTGGTGATTCAGCCGTCGACAACGACACACAGTCAGTTGACCGCTGAGGAGCAGGTTGCTTCGGGTGTGAATCCGGGTCTCGTGCGTTTGAGCGTGGGACTCGAGTCGATTAACGACATCTTGGCCGACCTCGCACTCGGTTTCGCCGCCGCCAAATAACTGGAACCAACTCGCCACTCTGTACTTTCCGTTCCAACAGTTGGAACCGAAAGTACAGAGTGGCTTATTTGTTCAGTCGGGGCGGTTGTCGTCGAGGAACTTCTGGAACTCGGCTGCGAGATCGTCGCCCGAAGGAATTAACTCTTCGGCTCGGCGATCAAACTCAAGTTCGAGCATCTGCACGTACCGCAACGCCCGGTCGTCTTCAGAGACGGCATCGTCGTGAAGCGATCGCCAACGTTCCATATCTTCGAGTAATTCACCGTGTCGCGTCGGGACTCCGAGGACATGTTCGAGTTGGCGCAACAACGCCGCTGAAGCCTGCGGATGTTCGGCATTTCCTAGATAGTGGGGGACGCCAACCCGTAACGAAATCGCCGGCAACTCTTCGCGTTCGAATTCGGTCTGCATCACGCCAACCACACCTGTGATTCCCTGATACGACGGACGCGAGAGTCCGAGTGTTCGTGCTAGCTGAGGATCAACTGTGCTGCCAACGACAAACGGCGTACGCGTGTGGGGCACGGTGTCAGCCGATGCTCCAACTGTCACGATGGCTTCACAACCAAGTCGCGTGTAAGCGGCAACGACGCAACGCACAAATGTATGCCAACGAATATGAGGCTCGACACCAGACATCACCACGATGTCACGAGGGAACTCAGGGAATCGCAGTGCAATGATTTCATTGGACGGCCATTCGATGACTCGTTCGTCATCTTCGTCAATGCGAACCTCGGGTCGAATTTGAGTGAAGTCGTAAAACGGATCGCAATCGATAGACGCAACAACTTCGGCGGCATTGTGACGAACGAGATGTTCGAGCGCAGATGTTGCAACTCCGGCCGCATCAAACCAGCCGGTGAGAGCCACCACCATGACCGGGCGGCGCAGCGGTGCTGACAAGCCTTCCCAGATCAAGACATCGGCGACTTCCATTCCTAGAGTCTCACCCGCGCAACGCCTCAACCACAACGTCAATGCACGCGGTCAATGCCTGAACATCTTCAGGATCGATCGCTGGGAACATGCCGACACGCAACTGGTTTCGTCCAAGTTTGCGGTAACTGTCGGTGTCGACGACCCCATTGGCCCTCAATGCGGCACAAATGTCGTTTGCATCAACTCCGCCGTCGGCTGGGGAAGTGATGTCGATCGTGCCGACGACTTGAGAACGCTCTGCAGGGTTGCTCACAAAGGGGCTTGCCCATTCACGTGATTCGGCCCATGAATACAAACTCGCCGCGGACTGTGCTGACCGAGCGTTACATGCGCTCAACCCACCAATTTCGTTCATCCACTGCACTTGCGCCTCGAGCATCACCAAAGTGCCAAGCGCAGGGGTGTTGTAGGTCTGATTCGCCTTGCTGTTGTCAAGCGCAATCTTGAGGTCAAGCGAAGCCGGGGTCCAGCGCTTTGATGCAGAAATCTTCTCAATCCGCTCAAGCGCCCGCGGTGAACAAGCAGCGAACCACAACCCACCATCGGATGCAAAACACTTCTGTGGAGCGAAGTAGTACACATCAACTTCGGTCGGATTCCAAAGTAAGCCACCAGCGGCCGACGTTGCATCAACGACCACCAAAGCATCGTCGCTTCCAGTAGGCCGAATGAGAGGCATCATCACGCCTGTTGATGTTTCGTTGTGCGTGAATGCGTAAGTGTCGATTCCAGCCTGGGCGGATGCAGTTGGGTGAGTGCCAGGATCGGTCTTGATGACGGTCGGATCTCCGAGATGCGGAGCTGCGGCAACAGCTTCGGCAAACTTCGATGAGAACTCGCCAAACACCAAGTGCTGACTGCGATTTTCTACTAAGCCAAAGGTCGCGACATCCCAAAATACGGTGGAGCCACCGTTGCCGAGAATGATCTCCCAGTCATCGGGCAAACCGAACAATTGAGTCAAGCCTGACCGAACTGAACCCACGAGATTCTTCACTGGGGCCTGGCGGTGTGATGTACCCATCAGGGCTGGGCCGGCGGCGGCAAGGGCCGCCATTTGCTCAGGGCGCACCTTCGATGGTCCACAACCGAAGCGACCATCGGCTGGTAAAAGATTGGAAGAAATGCGAATTGATCGGGGGTCAGTAATGCTCACTGTCTTAGCATGGCAGGCATGAGTTCGTCACCCCAAAGCAAGCGCACATCTTCTCGTCTCGCAGCCATCGCTGAATCAGCCACATTGGCTGTTGATGCCAAGGCCAAGGCCCTCAAGGCAGCCGGCGAGAACGTCATTGGTTTTGGTGCCGGTGAGCCCGACTTTCCGACGCCAGAGCACATTGTTGAAGCCGCAGTGAAGGCCTGCCGTGATCCGAAGATGCATCGCTATACGCCAGCTGCCGGACTTCCAGAACTGCGTGAAGCGATCGCCGTCAAGACTTTGCGTGACAGCGGATTTCAGACAACTGCCAATCAAGTGCTCGTCACCAATGGTGGCAAGCATGCCGTGTTCACAGCATTTGCTGCATTGTGCGATCCAGGTGATGAGGTGATTGTTCCCGCTCCGTATTGGACGACATATCCCGAAGCAGTCACTTTGGCTGGGGGAGTGCCGGTCGTTGTTGATACCACCGAAGAAACCGGATTCCGTGTCACTGTCGAGCAACTTGAAAAGGCATTAACCAAGCGCACGAAAGTTTTGTTGTTTGTGTCGCCTGACAACCCTTCGGGTTCGGTGTATCCACCCGAAGAAGTGAAAGCCATTGGTGAGTGGGCTGTGTCGCGCGGCATCTGGGTGATCACCGACGAAATTTACGAGCACCTCACGTACGGTCAACACAAATTCACGAGCATGCCGACGCTTGTTCCCGAACTGGCGAATCAATGTTTGATCGTTAATGGCGTTGCGAAAACGTATGCCATGACTGGTTGGCGCGTTGGCTGGATGATCGGACCAGCAGATGTGATGAAGGCTTCAATCAACTTCCAAAGCCATGCCACATCGAACGTGAACAACGTTGCACAAGCAGCGGCTCTTGCAGCAGTTGCCGGAGACCTATCTGCCGTGTCAATGATGCGTGAGGCTTTTGAACGTCGTGGGCGCACAATGCATCGAATGTTGAATGACATTCAGGGCATCACATGTCTTGAACCAGAAGGTGCGTTTTATTGCTACCCGAATGTCACTGGCTTAATTGGCAAAACCTTCAATGGCAAGACTGCGAATAACAGCATGGAACTTGCTGACATCATTTTGTCGGAAGCCAAAGTGGCAATCGTGCCTGGTGAAGCTTTTGGAACTGCTGGTTTTGCACGGTTCTCATTCGCTCTTGGCGACGCTGATCTTGAAGAGGGGATCCGCCGGATCGCTGATTTGGTCGATCGTAGGTAAAGATTTGGCGAGTTCACCACCAGATTGGGTAGGTGGTAACCATCGCTGCGAATACAACAAAGACAACGATTTCGCCTACTTGTTCAATGGCTCCGAGGATATCACCAGAGATTCCACCAATCTTTTTCGTAGCCCAGATCACAATCAATAGTGAGCAGACAACACCAATTACGAGTGCTGTAAGACTTGACCATCCTGCTAGCGCGACTGCGATTATTGACCCAATGGTAAGACCTCGCCAGCAGGCAAAGCGATTGAGCTGCGAAAGATAGTCCGAGCCAAGTCCTGGATGAGGCGACCTTGGAGCAATGAGCATGCTAAAAACCGAGAGCACCCGCGCGATCAGGTGTGCACAGATCGTTGCGACTGCGCCAGTTTTTAAACTGATGTCGCATATTGCTCCCAGAGATAAAATTCTGATCGCGATTGAGGTGACAAGCGCGGTCACGCCATACGTTCCGTGACGGGAATCTTTGAGAATTCTTAAGCGATCTTCAACGGTCCAGCCACCAACAAGGGCGTCAACAGTATCTGCGAGCCCGTCTTCGTGAAATGCACCAGTTATCAAAATGCCGATTGTGACTGCCAAGGCGGCAGTCACATCACCTGATAAAAATCGGCCTATTGCCACGATGACGATTGCAACACAACTTCCAATGAGTAATCCAGCGATTGGAAACCAGGGTGCACTCTTTGCCGTTGAAAGTTCTCGTCGTGTTTTGATGGGAATGCGAGTGAGAAAAATGATGGAGCCAATGAGTCCAGTCATCTTAGTATTACTTAAACCATTCAGCGAATGTTGGGACTTGGGTGATGCCAGCACAGGCCATTTTGATGATTGGCACCGCAGCCAGTGCGCCACTACCTTCGCCAAGACGCATACCAAGATCGAGCAGGGGGACTTTGTTGATTCTTTCAAGAAGACGACGGTGACCTTGCTCAGGTGAAAGGTGACCAGCCCAGCAATGGGCAAGAGCGTCATTGTTTGCGGCGAACAACGCCATTGCTGAGGCGGTGACGACAAATCCATCGAGCACCACTGGGATGCGCCGTTGGCGTGCCGCGACCATGGCCCCGACCATGGCAGCTAGTTCATGACCACCCACTTGTTGCACGGCTCGGAGAGGTTCAATATTGATCAAGGCTTTGTCAACTCGTGCTACTGCTTGCCGGACTGCTTCTCGCTTGAAGGCAAGCTTTTCGTCATCAATACCGGTACCACGTCCGACCCACTCTTCAACGTCGCCGCCACATAAAAGTAAGGAGACCGCCGCCGCCGCCGTGGTATTTCCGATTCCCATTTCGCCGATAACGAGAAGATCACAATCAGTTTTATCGACCGCATGCTGACCTGCACGAATGGCCTGATCAAAAGCTAAATCGTCAAGCGCAGGTTGAAAGCGAATATCGGCAGTTGGGCGGCCGACCCCAACATCAATGACTGACACTGTCGAACCGACAACCTCAGCAAAGGCGGTCACTGTAGATTTCTGAGCTTCAAATGCTGCGACCATTGCTGCAGTGACATCAACGGGATAGTTGCTGACACCAGATAGCGCAATGCCGTGATCTCCGGCGAAAATAACGGTGGCTGGTTTGTTTATTACTGGCAGGAATGATTTGTGCCATGAACCAACCCAGGCTGCAATCTCATCTAATTTTGCCAAAGCACCAGTCGGGCGCAAAACATCGCTTGCTCGAGAGTTGACAGCGGTAAAACTTTGGTGATGCGGTTCTTGAAGTATTGACAATTGCGAAAGTAGCCACTGATAATTCATCGGGCTAAGCCCTCTGTGCGCTTAGTTTTCTTCATGAGGAGATTCCTTGCTGGAACGTAAAGTCATCGATGTCAGAAAAGTTGTGCAAGTTCATCACCCGACCTGAAATTACGAATAATGCTTTTGTACTCTCTTTCACCAAAATCTGATTTACTTTTCCTAGTAAATCTCGGTACTCTCGGCCAAGATCCGTCTCGGGGTGAATGCCCATTCCAACTTCATTGGTGACCATTACAAAAGCACAAGGTGATGTCCGGGCAACTTGGCCAATTTCTATCGCCGCTTCAATGATTTCATTTTCTGTTTTTCCGTGAAATAATAAGTTGGAGACCCAAAGTGTGATGCAATCAACAATGAGCAAATCACCACTCTTGCCCCGTTTTAGATGAGACAGAATTTCGCATTCTTCTTCAATTGTTTCCCATTCGGGTCGCTCTAATTGATGTCGCTTTATTCTTTCGGACATGTCATCGTCAAGATTCGGGGCCGTAGCAATGAAAATAACCTTGCCTAAATGTGACCGTCCAATATTTACGGCGAGTGTGCTTTTCCCGCTTCGTGCACCACCAGTGATCAAGAAAAACATTAGTAATCAATGCCTTTTTTAGCTGCAATTCCGCTTTCGTAAGCATGTTTCACATTAGTCATCGAGGTGACCGTGTCCGCGATATCAATCAATGACTGTGGGGCATCTCGTCCAGTGCAGATGAGATTCACATGTTGTGGTCTGTCAGCAATTACCTCAAGAATGTTTTCGTGCTCCACCCAATTCCACGCCATAAGATAAGTGACTTCGTCCAATACAATTAAGTCAAACTCACCAGATTGGATCAATCTTATAGAGACTTCCCATGCTTTTCTCGCCAAATCTTTGTCATGCTCAATGTTGTTCGAGTCCCAAGTGAAACCTCCTCCGAGAGAGTGCCACTGGACATTGAGTGATTCACAAATTTTTTGCTCACCAACCTGCCATTCACTGGACTTGATGAACTGGACGACACAGACTTTCCATTCACGAGCTACGGCGCGCATGACCATTCCGAATGCAGAGCTGCTTTTCCCTTTTCCATTTCCTGTAAGAACAAGAACGAGCGACTTGGCTGATTTCAATCCATCTGGTCGGGGATCGTCCTCAAGCGCCAAAGTCGAAGAAGTATCTGCGGAAGATTTACTTTGTGACATTCTGCAAAGGTTACGAGTTCTTTTGAGGAACGGAATAACTGGCTTGAGAAAACAAAAATCGACGATTCAAGAACATTTCTCGGAAATGTTTGGTCGTATGAAGGAGGGATGCTAGGTTGACTCCGTCAGCGATAGCTGGCGGCATAGAAAACAGCGAAGTCCGGTGAGATTCCGGCACTGTCCCGCAACGGTAGTTCGTTCAACGAAAGTTGATAACGACGAGTCCGGTCGCCTGATCTGTGTGCGATGACCAACCCTCGAGGCAAGGGCGGATCGCGCAGGAACGGTTTGTCCTTTCCTCGCACTCCTCTTGCTTCCTCAAAGCAATGGAGGAAGTTTCAATGAAAGCGAACCTATTTAGTGCCAAGAAATTAACGCGACGCGTTCTCATCGGAGCGCTGCTGGCGTTCTCTCCAATCGCCGCCGCATGTGGAAGTGACTCAAGCACTTCCACTGATTCAGTTACGGTGGATACGACGCAAGTCGTCTCAGAGGCTCCGCAAAAGATCATCTCGCTATCAGCGACGCATACGGAGATTTTGTTTGCCGTGGGTGCCGGTGACCAAGTCGTTGCCATTGACTCAATGTCCAATTATCCTGCCGAGTCCGCAGACGTTCTCACCGATCTTTCGGGCTACGAACCCAATGTTGAGGCGATAACGGCTTATGAGCCCGATCTCGTTGTGATCGGCGATGACTTCGTTGGTCTTGCCGAACAACTCACGGCAGTGGGAATCAAGTCATGGGTCAGCAGTGCCCCGACAACTCTCGATGAGGCGTACGCGCAGATTGAGGATCTCGGTACTGTGGTCGGACATGGTGATGAAGCAATTGCCTTGGCAACTTCAATGAAGAGTGCTATTGACGCGATCATCGCACAAGCTCCCGCTCTTGATCAGCCGATTTCTTTTTATCATGAACTTGATGACACGAATTATTCGGTCACAAGTAACACCTTCATTGGTTCAATTTATGCAGCTCTCGGCATGCGCAATATTGCCGATGCAACTGAAGGTGATACTGACTATCCACAACTGTCAGCAGAGTTCATTGTCAGCCAGAACCCCGACATGATTTTCCTATCGGACACTGAATGCTGCGGAGTCACCGCTGCTTCAGTCGCTGCTCGCCCAGGTTGGGAAGTTCTCTCGGCAGTTCAAGGCGGGGGGATTGTCGAACTTGATGACGATGTAGCCTCCCGTTGGGGCCCGCGCCTCGTTGAGTTTGCACAAGTGGTATCAGATGGTGTCAACGCATACCTGAAAACGCTCTCGTAGTAGGTGTAGTCATGATGCCCGAACAAGTTCGCGACTCCGAAAGATCATGGTGGATGCCAGTGGCATGCATCGTGTTGGCGGTCGCGTTCTTGTTCGGTGCCATGGTCGGACCAGCGGGTCCGGTGTGGTGGAGGGTTCCCGGCGAGTTGTTGGATCATCTCCCATGGATCAATGTACATTCAGGTGCAAGCAAACTTGAAAGTACGGTTTTGTGGCAAATTCGTATGCCGCGCGTTGTGCTGGCCGGCATTGTCGGGGCCATGTTGTCTTTAGCTGGTGCCTCATTCCAAGGGGTCTTTCGTAATCCGCTTGTTGACCCGTATCTTCTTGGCGTAGCCGGCGGAGCAGGTCTCGGAGCAACGGTTGTGATTGTGACTGGGCGGGCGGCGAGTTCATCATGGCTCATTGACCCGTTGCCATTAGCGGCCTTCATCGGTGGTCTGTTAGCGGTCTTGGTGACCTACTCCGTTGGGACCGCCTTCGGGTCAAGTAAAACTTCCTCAGCAACTTTGGTGCTGGCAGGTGTGGCCGTCACATCGTTGGTGACAGCGGTGCAAACATTTTTGCTTCAAAGAAATACCGATGTTGTCCGTCAGGTGTATAGCTGGATTCTTGGCCGACTATCGACAGCAACTTGGCATGACGTTCGTTTGGTTTTGCCCTACGTCATTGTGAGCACCGGAGTTTTGTTGTGGCATCGTCGTTTGCTTGATGTCTTGCGCGTTGGCGACGATGAGGCGCAATCTCTTGGTGCACGCGTTGATCGCATTCGACTCACCGTTGTGATTGCTGCAACGTTAGGAACGGCCGCTGTCGTAAGTGTGAGTGGATTGATTGGCTTCGTGGGCATTGTCGTACCACATCTTGTTCGATTGCTCGCTGGTTCGAGTTATCGCCGCATCTTGCCACTCACCGTTCTTCTCGGTGCAGCGTTTTTGATTGTTGCTGATATTCCTGGACGAATCCTGTCGGATCCGGCGGAGACTCCAATCGGAGTGGTCACGGCATTCTTAGGCGCACCATTTTTCATTATTGTTTTACGTTCTCGTCAAGGAGCATCTCGATGACATCATTGGCTTTTGTCGATGTATCTGTGAAGTACGGATCGTCAGTCGCAGTTCAAGGATTTACTGACACAGTTCGCCCAGGTGAGTGGTTGTGTCTGATCGGTCCTAATGGCGCCGGCAAATCTTCGTTGTTGCGTTCAGCTGCTGGACTTGTCAAGCACGAAGGCGGAATCTTGGTTGATGGTTCGCCGCTGCACCTGAGAACATCACGCCGGCGCGCTGCTTTAGTTGCCCATGTCCCACAGTCGCCGTCGATGCCTGAAGACATGACGGCAGCCGAATATGTGCTACTTGGCCGTAATCCGTATGTCGGATATTTCGGCAATGAATCCAAGCATGACCGAATGATGGTCGCACGAGTTATTGAACGTCTCGATCTTGAGGAATTCGCCGAACGTCGACTCGGAACGTTGTCGGGTGGTGAGCGGCAACGCTTGGTGATCGCACGTGCGCTTGCACAAGAAGCACCCATCATGTTGCTTGACGAGCCGACAAGCGCACTCGATATTGGGCATCAACAACAAGCACTTGAGCTAGTTG
>Ga0255112_1000691_pt1 | contig 10294 bp, 12 predicted proteins | sample Law_Yuk_RepB_8h_FD_188470 | JGI IMG/M metagenome (GOLD analysis project Ga0255112, IMG submission 188470) | Freshwater microbial communities from St. Lawrence River, New York, United States - Law_Yuk_RepB_8h | ecosystem: Environmental > Aquatic > Freshwater > River | place: USA: New York... | reverse complement strand
CATTAATATTTCTTCTCTAGAAGTAGGCCAAGAGATTGGCAGCCAAACCTTCCACTTCACTCGTGATTCTCTAGTTCGTTACGCCGGAGCATCAGGTGACTTCAATCCAATTCACTACCGTGATGACTTTGCTAAGTCTGTAGGTCTTGATGGAGTTCTTGCTCACGGAATGTTGACTATGGGAGCTGCTGTTCAGGTAGCTGTTAACTGGATTGGCGATGCTGGCAAAGTTATTGACTATGGAGTTCGTTTCACCAAACCAGTATTTGTTGATGCTGACAAGGGAGCTGATGTGTTAGTTATTGGCAAAGTTGGCTCTATTGACTTAGAGAACAACACAGTTCGTATTGATCTATCTGCTAGTTCTGCTGAAGTTGCAGTACTTGGTAAAGCTCAGGCAGTTATCAAGTTATGAGTCAAGCGCTTAGTGAACTAACCACCATCCATGTTGGTGGTAGTCCTAAGCACATCCACACTGCTACAACAAGAGATGAACTTATTTCTATTGCTAAAGATGTTTGGGCAAGAACAGACAACTGGTTAGTTATAGGTGGTGGCTCAAACCTTGTTGCAGCTGATGATGTTTCGGATCTAGAAGTTATCTTGGTTAGAAACCTAGGCGTTGAATACATTGGTCAGGGCAGAGTTCGAGTTCAAGCAGGAGAGAACTGGAGTGATTTTGTAATTCATACCGCTAAACAAGGTTTAGCCGGTATTGAATCACTTGCTGGTATTCCTGGAACTGTTGGGGCTGCTCCAATTCAAAACATTGGTGCTTATGGCCAAGAACTCTCTCTGACGCTTCACTCTTTGGAGTTTCTAGATTATGTAACCGGTGAAACACAGATCATGACCAAAGCCGATTGTCAGTTCGGTTACAGGGACAGTATTTTCAAAAGAGGCAAAAGAGGAATAGTTACCTGGGTTGAATTCCAATTCTTCACAGATCTTCCAGCAGCCCACAATGAACTTCTAGAAGCACGAGTTGAAGAAGTAGTAGGACTTAGAGCATCTAAGGGAATGGTCTTAGACGATAAAGACCATGACACCTGGTCATGTGGGTCATTCTTCACTAACCCAATAGTTTCTGAGAGCTTTGCTAAAACTCTTCCTCTAGATGCACCACAGTGGCCGACAGAAGCAGATGATGGGCTAACAGTGAAACTAAGTGCTGCTTGGCTAATAGAGCAGTCAGGTATCAACAAAGGATTTAGTTTGCCAGGCTCTAATGCAGCTATCTCTACTAAGCATGCTCTTGCGATTACCAATAGAGGATATGCAACAGCAGATGAAGTTGTTGAGCTTGCTAGATATATTCAGACTCAAGTTTCAAATAAGTTTGGAATCAATTTGGTTCCAGAACCAAACCTGATTGGTTTCTAACTTAGATCTGCAACGGCAAGGGTAATTGCCAAGCTATACATAACAGCGGCAATAAAGATGTCTAGTATTTTCCAGAACGTCGGCTTACTAACAAGTACCGATGCTTTTCTAGCACCGAAGCCCAAACTGAAGAACCAAATGAAACTTGCTGTTACAGCACCTATTACAAAGAACCACTTATTCTCTTGGAACTGATTAGCTATGCCGCCAATAAAGATGACTGTGTCTAAGTAGACGTGAGGGTTTAGAAAGGTAAGAGCTAGAACAGTCAGAACTGTTTGCTTGAGATTCGCTGATCCGGCTTCTGCTGCTTTGAGGGATTCATTCTTCATGAATCTCCTAAGCGAAGTTGATCCGTACCAAATAAGGAAGGCAACCCCTACCCATCTAATGACCTCCAGAGCTCCAGGTAAAAGGGAGATTAGAGACCCTAAGCCAAGCACTCCTAAGACAATCAAGGTTGCATCACTAATTGCACATATAAGAACTATTGGCAGAACATGCTTCTTCAGGAGGCCTTGTCTTAGAACAAATGCATTCTGAGCACCAATGGCCACAATCAGTGAAAGCCCAGTTAGTAGTCCAGGTAGGAATGCGTTCATGTGTTTTAGGATACTTTGCTCACTCTTGCTTTGTGAGGTTTCGGTAGGCTAGTGCTGTGAACGAATTCCCAAGAGTATCTCATCGAATTGGCTCTATTGCAGAGTCAGCAACTCTAAAAGTCGATGCCAAGGCTAAGGCTTTGCAGGCAGCTGGTAAGCCAGTTATTTCTTATGCTGCTGGAGAACCAGACTTTCCAACACCTCAGCACATTGTTGAAGCAGCTGTTCTTGCTGCAAGAGATCCAAAGAATCACCGTTACACACCAGCTGTTGGTTTACCGGAACTTCGTGAAGCTATTGCTCACAAAACAAAGATTGATTCAGGAACAGAATTAACTGCAGCTCATGTAGTGGTAACTAACGGTGGTAAGCAGGCTTGTTATCAAGCATTTGCTTCTCTACTAGATCCAGGCGATGAAGTTCTTGTGCCAACACCTTTCTGGACAACTTATCCTGAATCAATTCATTTGGCCGGTGGTGTTCCAGTTGAAATCTTTTCAGGTAGCGACCAGGGGTATCTAGTAACAGTAGATCAACTAGAAAAAGCTAGAACTCCTAGAACAAAAGTTCTACTATTTGTTTCTCCATCAAACCCAACCGGTGCTGTTCACTCTCGTGAAGAAGTTGAAGCGATTGGTAAATGGGCATATGAAAACGGTCTTTGGGTAATCACTGACGAGATCTACCAGAACCTTACCTATGACGGTTTGAAAGCATATTCAATTACTGAAGTTGTTCCAGAGCTTATTGACAGAACCATCCTGGTTAACGGTGTTGCTAAGACTTATGCAATGACCGGTTGGCGTTTGGGTTGGATGGCGGGGCCACTAGATGTAATGAAGGCAGCGGGAAACCTTCAGTCACACCTTTCATCTAACGTCTCTAACATCAGCCAGAGAGCGGCTATCGCTGCTCTAACAGGACCTCAGGATGAAGTTCTAGCAATGCGTGATGCTTTTGATAGAAGAAGAACAGTTGCCGTTGCTGAACTAAACAAGATTCCTGGTTGGATTGCTCCAACACCTCAAGGTGCTTTCTATGTTTATTCAGATGTCACTGGACTACTTGGAAGAGAATGGGGCGGTAAGAGGATTGAAACTAGCCTCGAGCTTTGCGACTACATGCTTGATGCTGCTGAAGTAGCTCTTGTCCCAGGTGAAGCCTTCGGACCTTCTGGATATGTGAGATTGTCTTACGCACTAGGTGATGCCCAACTTCTCGAAGGTATTCAGAGATTACAAAAACTATTTAGCTAGGTCGTTTCGATTCAGCGATTAGTTCGTCCCAGCTATTAGGAACTTTGCCTGACTCAAGCATTTTTTTGAACACCACATACGCGTCCGTTTTTGAACCGTAAGATCTCAAAGTGTTTTCGTCATTGACCCAGCCGTAAACAAGGATGTTTCTCATGCTGCTGTATCTAAAGAAGATTCTGTACTGTTGAAGAAATTTAGCTCTAAACCAAAGTTTGTATTTCGGGCCTAGAGTATTCCCTAATCGAAATTCCGTGGAGGAAGGATTCTGGGGAATTCTCTCCGTAATTTGACGTACGAGCGCAAAGTGTCTCTTGACAGCAAAGTTACTAAGCAAGGCAGACCCAGCCTTGTCTTTAGCTGCATTTATTTTGAGCCTAGACGCATCCAACTGGCTCAGAAAAGCTGGGTGTGCCAGAAGTAACCAATTTGGTGTGGTCAATTACAGATCCTCATCCTCAGGCAAAGCTTCATCCATATCGAATGGCAAAGGCTGGGCTATGAATTCCGCCAGAGTTGGTGGGAAACCAGGTATGCCCACCCCACGCTCGCCTGATAACTCGAAGACCATATCTTCGTACCATTTGTCGTCTAGTGGGATTAGACGCTCGGGATGCTCAAGCATGTCCTTCTCCAGAAAGTCCAGCCACTGGTCAAAAATAGGGTCAAAGTGCTCGGTTTCCGGGGCCTCTTTCTTTGCTACACGGATCCCCCCAGACTCATCGAGTATCCACTCCAGCTTGTCTCTCTTGTTTAGACCTAAGAGTTTGCGTATCCTTGCTGGAACGGTTGTTTGGTAGCGATCGGTGAGACTTGATTCAAGTTCGTTTTCATCCATGCCGATATGGTAATGCATATGCATTACCTACGCAAGAGGCCAGATCCCCTTTGCATTTAGCGGGCTTCAGGTCTAAACTCGGTAGAGGTAGTTTGACAACTGCCCCAAGCCTAATCTGGCAAATTTAATCATTTTAGATATCAATCTATTAGTGTGTCTATTTGCCGAGGAAGCACACTGAAATAAAGGGCAGTGGCTCAATTGGTAGAGCAGCGGTCTCCAAAACCGCAGGTTGCAGGTTCGAGTCCTGTCTGCCCTGCAAACGGCTTCACATTTGTGATGTCGAAGAAGTAACACCAGCACTAACTGAAAGAAGAGAAATGGCAGAAGAACTAGAGCAGGCATCTGAAGACTTAGTAGAAAAGTCAAATGTCAATAAGGCAGCTGCACGCGGTCCTATCGGTCGCATCATTCTTTTCATTCAGCAGGTAATCGCAGAGCTACGCAAGGTTAACAAACCAACTTTCGAAGAACTTCGCAACTACACCGGAGTTGTTCTAGGTTTCGTAACTGTAGTTATGGTTATCATCTTTGGTTTTGATTTCTTGTTTGGATCAGGTGTTGCCTGGCTTTACACAGTCTTCGATACCACCAAGTAATTTTTAGCAACAACTAACTAAGGAAACACGTGACCGATTTCGAATCAGAGCAGAACCAGCCAGAAGAAATCAACCTAGAGGTTGAATCTTCTGATTACGCTGAAACCGATCCTGCTTACATTGATGACACCAACGCTGACGAAGCATCAGCTGAGGAGCTAGCTCTTCACGTTGAGACTGACGTTGAGGTTGCTGCTGAGTCTGAAACAGCAGCAGCTGCAGATATTCACGATGCAGCTGTTGAAGAAACAGTTGTTGAAGATGAAGATCCATACGCCGCATTCAAGAAGGAACTTCGCGAGCAGCCAGGTAAGTGGTTCATCATTCACTCATACGCAGGTTACGAGAAGCGTGTGAAGCAGAACATTGAAAACCGTATGCTTTCAATCGTTGGTGGAGATAACATCTACCAGATCGAAGTTCCAATGGAAGAGTCCATTGAAATCAAGAACGGTCAGAGAAAGCTTGTAACCAAGGTTCGTATCCCTGGTTATGTTCTAGTTCGCATGGACATGAACGAAGACTCATGGTCTCTAGTTCGTGGAACACCTGCTGTTACCGGCTTCGTAGGCCACAGCGAGTACCCAAGCCCACTGCGTCCACAAGAAGCATTTGACATGTTGAAGACTCTTTATGTTCTACCTGAAGAAGCAGCAGCTAAGGCAGCTGTCAAGGGTGGAGCTAAGGGTAAGCAGAAGTCAATCCCTGTTAACGTCAACTACAAACTTGGCGAAAGCATCATGATCAAGGAAGGTTCTTTCGCGGGCCTACCTGGAACCATCAGCGAAATTAAACCAGAAAGCGGCAAGCTTATTGTTCTGGTTTCATTGTTCGAACGTGAAACTCCTGTTGAACTTGCCTTCGACCAGGTCTCAGCTCTCGTCTAAAGATTTACAAACCTAAAACCAAAGGAAACTAACAAATGGCACCGAAGAAAAAAGTAACCGGCATGATCAAGTTGCAGATCCAAGCGGGAGCAGCTAACCCAGCTCCACCGATTGGTCCTGCCCTAGGTCAGCACGGTGTTAACATCATGGAATTCTGTACTGCATACAACAATGCAACTGCAGACCAGCGTGGAAACGTTGTTCCTGTTGAGATCACTGTGTATGAAGACCGTTCATTCACATTCATCCTGAAGACTCCACCAGCAGCTGAGCTAATCAAGAAGGCAGCTGGAGTAGCTAAGGGTTCAGCAACCCCTCACACCGTGAAGGTAGCAAAACTTACTCGCGAACAGGTTCTAAAGATCGCCGAGTCAAAGATGGCTGACCTCAACGCCAACGACGTTGAAGCAGCAGCAAAGATCATCGCTGGTACTGCCCGCAGCATGGGTATCACCGTCGAAGGTTACTAGTAACAAAAGAAACAAACGGAAGTGGGAGAGTCGCGCGCGACTCGTTCAACCACAACTGTGACCAACTAAACAAGAAGGAAAAGCAGAATGGCTAAGCGCTCAAAGGCATATATTGCCGCAGCACAGAAAATCACTGAAGGTAAGTTCTACACACCTGCAGAAGCAGTAACTCTAGTAAAAGAAACTGGAACATCTAAGTTCGATGCAACTGTTGAAGTTGCAGTGAAGCTTGGTGTTGACCCTCGTAAAGCTGACCAGATGATCCGTGGAACCGTAGGTTTGCCACACGGTACTGGTAAGACAGCACGCGTTATCGTATTCGCAACCGGTGCAGCTGCAGATGCAGCTCGTGAAGCCGGAGCAGATGAAGTCGGTGGCGACGAGCTAATCGAGAAGGTAGCAGCTGGTTGGACAGACTTCGACTCAGCAGTATCAACACCTGAACTTATGGGTAAGGTCGGTCGTCTAGGTAAGGTTCTAGGTCCTCGTAACCTAATGCCAAACCCTAAGACTGGAACTGTTACTCCAGATGTAGCAAAGGCTGTTACTGACATCAAGGGTGGAAAGATTGAGTTCCGCATTGACAAGCAGTCAAACCTTCACTTCATCATTGGAAAGATCTCTTTCACTAAGGAACAGCTTGGCGAGAACCTAGCAGTTGCTCTAGATGAAATCTTGAGACTAAAGCCTTCATCTTCAAAGGGTAAGTACCTATTGAAGGCTTCAATCGCAACAACCTTTGGCCCTGGTATCCCACTAGACACCAGCGTCACCAAAGTAGAGTTCTAAAAAGTTTTACCTAGCATTCACTAAAGATAGTTAGGCTGAAGGACCAGGAGAAATCCTGGTCCTTCATCATCGTTAGCAGTTCGTAGAAATGCGAATGTAGATCGAAAGGTTGGGATATTGCCAACAGAACCGTTTGGTGCAGCCACACTGCTAGATACAAAAGATCCAATGGGGCTAAGAGCAACAGCTCCTCTACTAGACGCGTGGATACGCGACATGGAGACAGATAGATCTCCTTTCCAAATCCCCGGCCACAAAGGCCGCACCAATCTAACCGGTCCCATCGTTGATGGAGACATTCCAGTTCTGCCAGGCAATCACCCATATCGAATCTCACCTTCCCTAATCCTTGAAGCAGAGAAACTAGCTGCTGATCTATGGGGAGCAGACCTATGCCGCTTTGGAGTTAATGGTTCATCTGGTTCTAACCACGCAGCTGTTATGGCAGTAGCTGGTCCTGGTGACAAAGTCATTGTTTCTAGAACCCTTCATAAATCAGTTCTTGTTGGAATGGTTTATGCCGGAGTAATTCCTGTCTGGGTAAGACCAGAGATTAACCCAGCTACAGGTTTACCTGAGTACCTCCCTTCATCAAGGTTGCGAGAAACCCTAGAACAACATCCAGATGCTAAAGCAGTTCTAATCGGTGAACCTTCATACGTTGGAACCATGTCTAACATTCCAAGACTTGCCAAGGTGTCCCATGAGTTTGGTGTTCCACTAGTTGTTGATGCAGCTTGGGCCGCTCACTATGGTTTCCACCCAGAACTACCTCAGCATCCTCTTGCTGAAGGTGCAGACATTGTTGTCACCTCAGCACACAAGACTCTCCCAGCTTGGTCTCAAGCAAGCTTTGTATTAGTCAGAGAAGGTCTAGTTGATCTCAATAGATTCAACAAGGCATTTGATTCAACCCAGACAACTTCAATGTCTGGAAGAATCCTTGCATCCATTGATGCCTCTCGTGCTCTTCTAGAAAAGCACGGCTATGACCTGATTGACCCAATTATTGATGCAACCGAAAAAGGTAGAGCAACACTTGTTGCTGCTGGCATTGAAGTTATTGATGGTGAATACATTGATCCACTCAAGCTGGTTATCTTGCTTCCTAAGACCGGAGCAGATGGAAACCTAGTTGAGCAAGATCTACTAAATGCCAACATCGATGTTGAGATGGCTAACAGAGACCTAATCATTCCAATGATTACCTTTGCTGACACACCTGAACTGATTGAAGATTTAGTAAACAGAATCATTGAGTCAGTCAACAAACACAGGGGAGAACCTAGATCTGTTTCAACGGCAGCAGTGTTCTCTATCGTTCCCGAAGTTGTTGTTAGCCCTAGAGATGCATTCTTCTCTAAGCAAGAGGTAGTAACTGCAGACAAAGCGGTTGGTCGAGTATCAGCGGAGATGATCTGCCCTTACCCACCAGGTGTTCCAGTGTTATCTCCAGGCGAAAGAATTACTCAGCAAGCTCTAGATGCCCTATTCGAAGCTAGAGATAGTGGAGTGAGAATTGCCTTTGCTGCCGATAGAACTCTAGAGACCTTTGTAGTTCTACCTGAGTAATTAGTTTTTGTAGAAATTTTGTCGAGGTCCCATCTTCAGGACTACCAAACGCTTATTTTCTTCATCTACTTCTACTCGAGCCCTGTAGATTCCAAATCGGATTTTGTAAAGCCCCGCCCATTGGCCCGTCAGTTTAGATAAATGAGGATAAGGGTTACCTGTTTCAACTATTCGGTTTAGTTCGGCTTGGATTTCTTGCACTACTAACCTTGGCATCTTTCGTTGTTGCTTTTGAGCTCGCGCGCTTAGTGCCCAGCTCCAGCTCCTCAAGTTCAAATTCACGCAATACATCTTCCATGGAATACATTTTCTGGTTGCGTCCACCGTCAGCAATGTATTGCTTGATAGCTTTCAAATCCTCAAGATCTTCATAAAACTCTTCTAGGCCACGTACAAGCAAATCCTCGAGGAGCGATTGCTCGTCGCGATCAATCTTCTTGGCTAGCTTTCTGACTAGTTTTTCGATTTTTGGAGAGACTTCGATGTTAACCATTGGCATAATAATTCCTCTTTTGGAAGTGATATGAAAGACACTAAGTCAATTTGTGGATAAGTTCAAGAGTCAAAGCCCTGATGGGAACTGATACGGAGTTCTCTAATCCCACCCTATGGTGTGGGAACTCCAAGCTCTCGGGAATAAATCCAAACCTGAAATAGTTCTAATAACTAGCGATGTCAGTGGTCAGGACTAGCATCTTATTCCCAGAGCAATTACCGATCTAGTCAGGAGATTTTCATGAGCAAAAATGCAAAAAAGTTCCAGAAGCCTCAAGCTAGCAAGCACAACGCTAGATGCACACAGACCCCTAGTAAAGAGCGTTACCGTGACATGAAGGAAGCCAAGCGTGATCTTCGCTTCTTCAGAAGCAGAGCTGCTGAAGACATGCAGACCCAGGGTTGGACCACCTTCAACCAGAAGCGGGTCTATGAGTGCTCAGGATGTAAGGGTTATCACCTAACCTCTCAAGAGCTAGGCAGAGTTGAGTTCGAAGTAGTTAGAGCACCAGAGCTGACAATTGCAGATCTAATTCTTTCCGCATAAACGGGAATAAACCAAAGTTCCAACCGCTTTACACATTTGAATAGCTAACCCATGGAAGGGGCCGACCATAAACTTTTTCGACATCATTGGATTTCTTGTCCTGCTATTTCTAGCTGGTGTTGTGATCTTTGCTATCGGTATCCACTTCTTTATTGCTCTCTACGCAGCCTTTGGGAATCCCAAACCAGCTCCCCGCCCCACCAGTAAAAACGATTCCGAATATTAAATAATCGGGAACGGCGTGTTTGTGTCCAAAACACAAAAATAGTTTCACAATAACTTTCCAACTAAATTTTCCAACCCCCTAAGGCACATAGAAGTGTCAGAACCTTGGAGCAAAATGAACGTCGATTTCACAACCCCTGAAGACGAACTCTGGGAAGAATTCAACCAAGCAGCAACACTCCCTGCTCGCAGAGTTGAGATCCTCTATAGCTTTGGTCAGCGCGAAGCTTGGAACTTCATATCCAAGGAACCAGTGAAGTATTGGATGCCAGCACTAGAGATGGCTAGAGAAAACCAGCTTGTTCGTGAGTGGGTTGAGGTTACTGAGGTAATCACTCGTGAATACATCATGAACCAGCATGAGTATGAACTTGCCATTGAGATGGCAAATGAAGGTTTAGGTCTAATTCCTGAACTTGCCTTTGATCTGGAAGATCGCGTCTCGCAAGCCCATCTAACCTGGGGTAAAGCAGTGGCCTACGACAACCTTGAAAAGTACTCTGAGGCTCTAGCGTTTTTCAACTTAGGTTCAAGAATGTATGCCAACGTTGGCAATGACATTCTGGCAAACGTCCTTGCTAGTGCTTCAGCATTCATCCACACCCAGCTTGATGAACACGATGAAGCTGAGAAC
>Ga0255112_1000675_pt1 | contig 10400 bp, 7 predicted proteins | sample Law_Yuk_RepB_8h_FD_188470 | JGI IMG/M metagenome (GOLD analysis project Ga0255112, IMG submission 188470) | Freshwater microbial communities from St. Lawrence River, New York, United States - Law_Yuk_RepB_8h | ecosystem: Environmental > Aquatic > Freshwater > River | place: USA: New York... | reverse complement strand
CATCTTCTGTTCTCGATATCGGATTTAACGCCCGCACCGTTATTTCGCTACCGCGCCAGGAACTACTTGCCTTGATAGGCTCGCTCACCGAACAGATGCGTAGCGCAGCTGGTGACCTACAGTTCGAACTCGCAGCTCGCCTGCGTGATGAGATCAGAGAGCTCAAGAAGGAGCTCCGCGGAATGGATGAGGCGGGAATTTAAGTGAGCATCGATAAGTTAATTGTGCGCGGTGCCCGCGAGCACAACTTAAAAAATGTCTCTATCGAACTACCGCGCGAATCCTTAATCGTCTTCACCGGTCTATCCGGTTCTGGAAAATCAAGCTTGGCCTTCGACACGATCTTCGCTGAAGGTCAGCGTCGTTACGTTGAATCCCTTTCGGCGTACGCGCGTCAGTTCTTGGGTCAGATGGATAAACCTGATGTCGACTTCATTGAAGGTTTATCTCCTGCCGTTTCGATCGATCAGAAATCCACCAACCGAAATCCACGTTCGACAGTTGGAACAATCACTGAGGTTTACGACTATCTGCGACTGCTCTTTGCGCGTGCCGGACGACCACACTGTCCTAAGTGCGGCAAAGCGGTCTCGCGCCAAAGTCCTCAGCAGATTGTTGATCAAATTCTCACCATGCCAGATACAACTAAATTCCAGGTTTTAGCGCCAGTCATCCGCGAACGTAAAGGTGAATTTGTTGATCTCTTTGCCGAACTTGTCACTCAAGGTTATTCACGTGCACGCGTCGATGGCGAGACTATCTCGCTCTCTGAACCACCAAAGTTAAAGAAACAAGAGAAGCACACCATTGAAGTTGTCGTAGATCGCTTGACCGCGAAGGCAGAATCAAAATCACGGCTTACCGATTCAATCGAAACAGCACTACGTCTAGCTTCCGGAATAGTGCTCCTGGATTTTGTAGATGCCAAAGGCGCTGAGAAAGAACGAACCTATAGCGAACATATGGCTTGCCACGACTGCAACCTCTCATTCGAAGAACTTGAACCGCGTTCTTTCTCATTTAACTCACCATTTGGCGCTTGCCCGGAATGTTCAGGTATCGGCACAAAGCTTGAAGTAGATGAAGATTTAGTTATCCCAGATGACAATCTCTCAATTAATGATGGCGCTATCGCACCTTGGTCTAGCGGACATATCAACGAGTACTTCTTACGTTTACTTGAGGCGCTTTCTGAAGAGGTTAAATTCTCGCTAGATAACCCTTGGAAGAAGTTATCTGTTAAAGCCAAAGAAGCGATCCTCAACGGTTTTGAGTATGAAGTCCATGTTAAGTATAAGAATCGCTACGGCCGCGTCCGTAATTACTCCTCAGGATTTGAAGGAGTAATACCTTTCGTAAATCGTAAACATGACGAGACTGATAGCGATTATTCCCGATCAAAGTACGAGTCATATATGCGTGAGACGCCTTGTAATGTTTGTAAAGGCGCACGCTTAAAGCCGGAAGTCCTTGCTGTGACGGTGGGGGATAAGAGCATTGCCGAGATCTGTGAACTCTCCATCGCTGATTGCGCAGCCTTCTTAAAGAGTATTTCGCTCAACGCTCGCGAGGCACAGATCGCAGAGCGTGTTATGAAGGAAGTCCATGCACGCTTGGGCTTCTTACTCGATGTTGGACTTGATTACCTATCTCTGGCACGACCTGCTGCAACACTTTCTGGAGGCGAAGCGCAACGTATTCGTCTAGCAACTCAGATCGGCTCTGGCCTAGTTGGCGTGCTTTATGTATTAGATGAACCCAGTATCGGATTGCACCAACGCGATAACCGCCGCCTAATCGAAACTCTTACACGTCTACGCGATCTCGGAAATACCCTGATCGTTGTAGAGCACGATGAAGAGACTATTCGCACCGCTGACTGGATCGTCGACATAGGTCCTGGCGCGGGCGAACATGGTGGCAAGGTTGTGGTGTCAGGATCGTATGAAGATCTAATTGCATCTAAAGAATCAATCACAGGTGCCTACTTATCGGGGCGCAAGTCGATTGAGATTCCAAGCAAACGTAGACCAATAGATCCAAAGCGTAAATTGGTTATTAAGGGTGCCAAGGAGAATAACCTCAAAGATGTTGAAGTAGATATCCCGCTTGGTCTCTTTGTCTCTGTTACAGGTGTAAGTGGTTCAGGTAAATCAACTCTAGTTAACGACATTCTCTACACAACTTTGGCCAACAAGTTAAATGGTGCTCAGTTGGTGCCAGGTCGCCACCGTACCGTTACTGGTATAGATCAGCTCGATAAAGTTGTACACGTTGACCAGTCACCAATCGGTCGCACTCCTCGTTCCAATCCCGCCACCTACACAGGCGTATTCGACAAGGTGCGTGCGCTATTTTCTGAGACAACTGAAGCCAAGGTGCGTGGTTACCAACAGGGTCGCTTCTCATTTAACGTAAAAGGCGGGCGCTGCGAGAACTGTTCGGGCGATGGCACTATAACCATCGAAATGAACTTCTTGCCAGATGTTTACGTTCCATGCGAGGTCTGTCATGGCGCACGATATAACCGTGAAACTTTGGAAGTTCATTACAAAGGCAAAACAATTGCCGAAGTTCTAGATATGCCGATCGAAATCGCGCACACATTCTTTGAATCCGTTCCAGCGATCGCCAGATACCTAAAGACACTTTGCGATGTCGGTCTAGGTTATGTTCGCTTGGGCCAGTCGGCGCCAACTCTTTCAGGTGGCGAAGCGCAACGCGTGAAGTTGGCTACCGAACTGCAACGCCGTTCAACTGGACGCACAATCTATGTTCTAGATGAACCAACAACTGGTCTGCACTTCGAAGATGTCAGTAAGTTACTTGGGGTGCTTAGTCGTTTGGTTGATTCCGGAAATACAGTCGTTGTGATTGAACACAACCTAGATGTAATTAAATGCTCTGACTGGGTAATCGATATGGGGCCAGAAGGTGGTTTCCGAGGCGGCATGGTTGTTGCTGAAGGAACACCTGAAGATGTTGCGAAAGTTAAAGCGAGTTACACAGGTAACTTCCTGGCCGAAATGCTCGCTACCAACCGCGCACCGGCTAAGAAAAAGGCTGCCGTTAAGTAAATGGCTGATCCAGCTAGTTACCGCCCAAAGGAGATCCCAGAAGATCCTGGGGTTTATCGCTTCTATAACGGCAAAGATAAAGTGATCTACGTTGGTAAGGCAAAGAATTTAAAGAATCGCTTAACAACTTACTTTGGTTCAAATTTGGCGCGCAAGACTCACCGCATGGTTAACGAAGCGGTCCGTGTTGATTGGACGATCGTTGCTACCGAACTCGAAGCACTTGCTCTGGAATTTTCTTGGATCAAGCAATATCAACCAACTTATAACGTGCAGTTCAAAGACGATAAGTCTTATCCATACCTTGCAATTTCCATGCAAGATGAATTCCCCCGAATCTTTATTACTCGCAAGGAGAAACGCCCCGGACTTAAATACTTCGGCCCCTACACGAATGCCTGGGCGCTCCGAAATACCTATGAAGTACTCCTCAAAGTCTTTCCAGTTCGATCTTGCTCGGAAGGAAACTTCGCGCGAGCCAAGCGGAGCAAACGGCAGTGCTTACTGGGGGATATCGGTAAATGCGCCGCACCTTGCGTGGGCTGGGTAACGCCTGAAGAACATCGCGAGATCGCAGTAAAGCTTGATGCCTTTATGGAGAAAGGTATGGAAGATATCTTGCCTAAGTTGCGCAGTGAGATGGATCTAGCATCTGAACGCGAAGAGTTTGAACGCGCAGCGCGTATTCGTGATCAGATCGAATCCTTCGAAAAAGCACAACGTTCCACCCAGGGAAATCTCTCAGATGATCTAGATGGAGATTTCATTTCAATACATGAAGAAGGCTTACATGCAGCCGGTTCAATCTTTATGGTGCGACGTGGATCAATCAAAGGCTCGCGTTCGTGGATTGTCGATCAAGAACGAGCACTTGAGGGTGATGATCAAGTCGCCTCACTGTTCTTCTCTATTTACAGCCAGAGCGCACCAACTGATATTCCAAGCGAAATCTATCTAAATCGCGAGCCGATTGACCAAGAAGCGTTAGAGGCATGGCTTACAAATCTTCGCGGGGCAAAAGTTTCGATAAAAGTTCCACAACGTGGCGAGAAAGTGGAGCTACTGCAGACCGTCGCTCGAAATGCCCACTATGCCTTGATCCAATTCTTAAGTAAGCGTGCAACCGATGCCGCTGTTAGCGGTAAGGCGCTGCTCGAAATTGAAGAGCAGTTAGAGCTAAAGCGCACACCACTTCGTATCGAGTGTTACGACATCTCAAATATCTCTGGCACATCAGTTGTGGCATCAATGGTCGTCTTCGAAGATGGTATGGCGAAGAAGAGCGAATACCGCCGCTTCATAATCGATACCAAGGAAGCAACCGATGACACTCGGGCTATGCACCAAGTCATTACCCGGCGCATGAAGCGATTACTAAATGACCGTGCTGTAGATGAAAGCGATGTCGCCGCTATTGGCGGCAAGTTGAGTAAGTTCTCGTACCCACCACAGTTAATCGTTGTCGATGGCGGAGCGCCGCAAGTTGCCGCCGCGCAACGCGCGCTCGATGAACTAGGTATTAGCGATGTTGCACTATGTGGTTTGGCTAAGCGCTTAGAAGAAGTCTGGCGTCCCGGCGAAAGTGATCCGCTAATTCTGCCGCGTACCAGTGAAGGTATGTATTTGCTGCAACGCATCCGCGATGAAGCCCACCGCTTTGCAATTACCTTCCACCGTTCGCGCAGATCAAAGGTGATGTTGGAATCCATTTTGGATGAGATTCCACAGATGGGACAGGCTCGTCGCGCTGCCCTGCTTGAACAATTTGGATCAGTTGCCGCACTGCGTAAAGCAACTCTGGCGCAAATCGCGATGACACCTGGTATCGGAGAAAAGATCGCCGAGATCATCTTTGAGTATCTCCAGAAATCAGCGCACGGCTCGGTTGCGGAGATTGTTAATACTCAAACTGGCGAGATTACAACCGCTACGAAGTAGCCAAAGAGAGCGCCGCAAGGGAGAATAAAGCCATGTCAACGAAGGAACTCCTTGTTGTAACGGGAATGTCAGGTGCGGGTCGCTCAACCGTTGCCCACGCGCTAGAAGATCTCGGTTGGTATGTCGTTGATAACTTGCCACCTGCTTTGTTGCCTGAATTAGCGGTTCAAACTAAGAGTTCAGATATCGCATCCCTGGCAGTTGTCGTGGATGTGCGTGGAGGTAAGTTCTTTGACGCGCTAAGCAACTCACTCCAAAAGTTAAAAGACTCGGGTATCTCTTACCGTTTACTCTTTCTAGATGCTACAGACCAATCTCTGGTGCAGCGCTTTGAATCAACTCGTAGACCGCACCCGCTGCAAGCTAAAGACCGTATCGTCGATGGCATCGCACGTGAACGCAGCAAGTTAGAGGAACTGCGCTCTGGCGCGGATGTGGTTATCGATACCTCAAATTTAAATGTGCACCAGCTAGAAAAACGGATCGGTGAAATCTTCTCAGCGGGAATGTTAGATGCCATACGCATCAATGTTCTCTCCTTTGGCTACAAGTATGGAATTCCGGTCGACTCAGATCTAGTTTTAGATTGCCGCTTTATTCCAAATCCACATTGGATCCCGGAGCTGCGCCCGCTCACAGGTCTTACTAAAGAAGTTTCAAATAAAGTTTTGACCAGCGAGGGCGTATCGGAATTTGTAAAGAGTTATGTTGGAGTTATTCGCCAGATGATGCCGGGTTACCTTCGCGAAGGTAAGAAGTACGTGACCATCGCAATTGGTTGTACCGGTGGAAAACATCGCAGCGTGGCGATCTCTGAGGAAATAGCCAAACAACTCTCTTCAGAGAAATCAGAGATAGAAATTTCAGCACACGCGACACATCGTGATGTAGGTCGTGAATGAGTGGCAGTAAACCGCGAGTAGTTGCACTTGGGGGAGGCCATGGTCTGGCGGCAACTCTTTCCGCACTTCGCCAAATAACAAGTGATTTAACTGCGATTGTCACGGTGGCTGATAACGGTGGCTCAAGTGGTCGCTTGCGCGAAGAGTTTTCGATTTATCCTCCTGGTGATTTAAGAATGGCGCTAGCGGCGCTCTGCGCAGATGATGAATGGGGCCGGAGTTGGGCTGAGATCATGCAATATAGATTTGAAAGTGATGGCGTACTTGATGGCCACGCCGTTGGAAATTTACTGCTTGCAGCGCTTTGGAATAAGGGTGAAGATCCAGTTGCAGGGCTAGATCGAGTTGGATCGCTATTGAAAGTTATCGGTCGTGTATTACCGATGTCTGTAGAACCACTTGATATTGAAGCAACTTTCACTAATTCAACAGGTCGCTTTATTGTTAAAGGGCAAGTAGAAGTTGCTACTGCTAAAGGCCGCCTAGAAAGTCTGCGCCTGCTCCCTAAAAATCCAACCGCCCGTCCAGAATCTCTTGCTGCAATTGATGCAGCAGATTGGATTGTTATGGGCCCAGGATCTTGGTTCTCCAGCGTTCTGCCACATCTGATGGTTCCCCAACAACGCGATGCGTTAGTTGCAGCGAAAGCGAAGAAGATTCTGATTCTTAACTTGGATTCAGCAACTGAAAATGGACCAGTCATAAATTCGGGGGAGTACGCCGGATATACCGCTACAGAACATATAGAGATATTGCACACCTATGCTCCCGATCTGCGCTTTGATTTAATCGTGGCAGATCAAAGCGTTGTCGCTGGATCGGATCAGCTACAGCGCCATCTTTCAAGTACAGGTGGAGAGTTATTGATAGCCGACCTGCGTGACCAACGCTCCTTGGTCCATCATGATCCAAAGAAATTAACTTCACTTTTCGCACACATAGCGGGCTAATCCCTGCTTGGATATGCCCATGGCAATGACCGCAGCAGTTAAAGACGAGCTAAGCCGTCTTTCAGTAACCAAACCTTGCTGCCGCAAAGCCGAAGTATCTTCACTTCTGCGTTTTGCTGGTGGCCTTCATATTGCAGCTGGCAAAGTTGTAATCGAAGTAGAACTCGATACTTCACAGAGCGCACGTCGCCTCAAGAAAGATATCGCCGATATCTACGGCCACGATAGCGATCTCGCAGTTCTCTCATCCAGTGGATTGCGCAAAGGTTCTCGTTATGTGGTGCGCGTTATTGAAGCCGGTGATGCACTAGCTCGCCAAACAGGTTTGATCGATAGCAACGGTCGCCCAGTTCGTGGTCTGCCACCACAAGTTGTCGCTGCCAATATCTGCGATGCCGAGGCTGCTTGGCGCGGTGCTTTTATTGCACACGGTTCCCTCACTGAACCCGGTCGTTCATCTTCACTTGAAATTACTTGTCCAGGTCCAGAAGCAGCGTTGGCGCTCGTTGGAGCAGCTCGTCGTTTAGGAATTACCGCAAAGGCGCGCGAAGTTCGCGGCGTCGATCGCGTTGTTATTCGCGATGGCGATGCAATTGGAGTTCTTCTTACTCGCCTTGGCGCACATGAAAGTGTTCTTGCCTGGGAAGAACGTCGCATGCGCCGCGAAGTTCGGGCAACCGCAAATCGTTTAGCAAACTTTGATGATGCCAATCTGCGTCGCTCAGCACGCGCTGCAGTTGCAGCAGCAGCTCGCGTGCAACGCGCTATGGAAATTCTCGGTCCACAAATCCCTGATCATCTAAAGGAGGCCGGCGAACTTCGTATCAGCCATGGTCAGGCAAGTCTTGAAGAACTCGGATCGCTGGCCTCTCCACCAATGACCAAGGATGCGATCGCAGGACGTATCCGACGACTCCTCGCAATGGCCGATAAACGCGCCTCTGAACTCGGTATTCCAGATACTGAAGCGGGATTATCGCCTGACTTGCTCAACTAGTCCTACGCAGAAGTAACTCCACGCGGCTGGTAAGGTTAGCCACGACCCCAATGATGTGGCAGTTTTATTGCCGTACACCCAATTGGCGTAACTTTTAATGAGTACCCAGCGGGTCCTGACACTTTCTAGAGCGAGGTTTTCACGTGATTAATGTTGGAATTAATGGATTTGGACGTATCGGTCGTAACTTCTTCCGCGCAGCGCTAACCAACCCAAATATCAATATCGTAGGTATCAACGACCTAACCGATAACGCTACTTTGGCTCACCTCCTAAAGTACGACTCAATCTTGGGTCGCCTAGGACTTGAAGTAACCCACACAGAAGACACGATCACTGTTGGTGGCAAGACAATCAAAGTTTTCGCAGACCGCGATCCAGCAAATCTTCCATGGGCATCAGTTAAGGCAGATATCGTCATCGAATCTACCGGCCACTTCACAAAGGCAGCCGATGCTAAGAAGCACATCACCGCAGGTGCCAAGAAGGTAATCATCTCTGCACCAGCAACAGATGAAGACATCACAATCGTTATGGGCGTAAACCACGACAAGTACGACCCAGCAAACCACAACGTTATTTCAAATGCTTCATGTACAACCAACTGCCTTGCTCCAATGGCCAAGGTTTTGCAGGATAACTGGGGCATCGTTAAAGGCTTGATGACAACAATTCACGCCTACACAAACGATCAGGTAATCCTTGATTTCCCACATAAAGATCTTCGCCGCTCACGTGCAGCAGCGACAAATATGATCCCAACCTCAACGGGTGCAGCAAAGGCGATCTCTTTGGTCATGCCAGAGCTAAAGGGCAAGCTTGATGGTTACGCAATGCGCGTTCCAGTCCCAACAGGTTCAGCAACAGATCTAACAGTTGAACTTGCTAAGGAAGCAACTGCGGCAGAGATCAACGCTGCAATGAAGGCTGCTTCAACTGGGGCACTTAAGGGTTTCCTTACCTACACCGAAGATCCGATCGTCTCTTCAGATATCGTCACCGATCCTTCATCTTGTATCTTCGATTCTGGCCTAACCAAGGTAATCGGAAACCAAGTTAAGGTCGTCGGTTGGTATGACAACGAATGGGGTTACTCAAACCGCCTAGTTGATCTTGTCGGCCTCGTCGGCAAATCTATCTGACCATTACCTGTAATTAATGTCGCTTCAAAACTTTGATGTAGCCGGCAAGCGAGTATTCCTTCGCTGCGATCTCAATGTTCCGTTGAAAAACGGCGAGATCACAGATGATGGACGCATCCGCGCCTCGCTGCCGACTATCAAAACTCTTCTAGCAAACGGTGCCAGCATCGTTATCGCAGCGCACCTAGGTCGACCAAAAGGTGAAGCCAAACCAGAACTCTCACTAGCACCTGTTGCAAAGCGTTTATCTGAACTACTTGGCGCACCAGTGCAATTTGGTGGCGCAGTAACCGGTAGCGATGTAACTTCTAAGGCAGCCGCACTCAAAGCTGGCGAGATCTTGTTGCTAGAAAATATTCGTTTCTCAGCCGCTGAAACTTCTAAAGATGAGGTAGAACGTCAAGTTCTTGCCAAAGAGTTAGCAGCACTTGCTGATGCATACGTTGGCGATGGTTTTGGTGCAGTCCACCGCAAACACGCATCAGTTTTCGATCTTCCTAAATTACTTCCACACGTCGCCGGAACGCTTGTGGCCGCAGAAGTTGAAGTGTTAAAGAAGTTAACCCAAAACCCAGAACGGCCTTACGGTGTTGTACTTGGGGGAGCAAAGGTTTCAGACAAGATTGGTGTTATCTCTAACTTGCTCGGCAAGGTAGATGTCATGGCGATCGGTGGCGGAATGGTCTTTACATTCTTGGCTGCACAAGGAAAAGAGATCGGAACATCTCTCGTTGAAACAGACCTCATTGAAACTGTTAAGGGTTTGATCAAGCAAGCTGCTGATTCTGGTGTGAAGTTAGTTCTTCCAACAGATATCTTGGTTGCACCAGCTTTTGCATCTGATGCACCTGCAACTTTAGTTAGCGCCGATGCAATTCCAGCTGATCAGATGGGACTCGATATTGGTCCAGATTCTGCGGCAGCCTTTGCGGCAGCGATTCGTCCTTGCAAGACTGTTTTCTGGAACGGACCAATGGGCGTCTTTGAATTCCCAGCATTTGCTAGTGGAACAAAAGTTGTTGCGCAAGCGTTAACAGAAGTTTCTGGGATCTCAGTGGTTGGTGGTGGCGATTCCGCTGCTGCAGTTCGCGCACTGGGCTTTGCAGATTCTGCCTTCGGTTATATCTCAACTGGTGGTGGCGCATCGCTTGAATATCTAGAAGGTAAAGAGCTTCCTGGCTTAACCGCCCTGGGTCTCTAAGTTATTGGTCTTTAATTTTAAATAACAATCTAAGTCAGAAGGAGTAAATAATGCGTAAGCCGCTAATGGCAGGTAACTGGAAGATGAACCTCAATCACCTCGAGGCGATTGCAGTTGCACAGAAGCTTGTCTACTCACTCACTGATAAAGATTACGACGCGGTTGACGTTGCAATCATCCCGCCATTTACTGA
>Ga0255112_1000666_pt1 | contig 10463 bp, 6 predicted proteins | sample Law_Yuk_RepB_8h_FD_188470 | JGI IMG/M metagenome (GOLD analysis project Ga0255112, IMG submission 188470) | Freshwater microbial communities from St. Lawrence River, New York, United States - Law_Yuk_RepB_8h | ecosystem: Environmental > Aquatic > Freshwater > River | place: USA: New York... | reverse complement strand
CATGGGTCCGGGCGTCTCGGTGGACCTGTCCTCGGCAACCGCCTAAGGGCTGGCGGGCCCCAAGCCCGCGTGACCAAAATTGCAACGGCCGCCCTGAAAAGGGCGGCCGTTTGCTTGTTTGGGTTCCGAACTTGGGTCAAACTGCGCGCATTGAGGCGAAAAGCATATTTGACCAAGAGGCAATCATGGCAAAACAGGTATTTCAGGATGGGGAAATGCGCCGTCTGGCGCGGCGGCTGGCGCCCGAGGCGGTCGAGCGGCTGAGTGCGGCAAAGGTGCAAGAGGCCGAGGATTTCCGGCTGTTTCGCTATGATACGGCCGATGGCAAGGTGGATATTGACCTCTATCGTCGACTGCAGACCGAAGCCAACAAGATGAAGATCGAAAACCAGTGGGTGCCAGAAGAGCATATCCAGCTTTTGTCGGCCTATCTGCGGGCGATGGGAGTGCAGGTCAGCCGCGGGGTCTGTCACGGCACCCGGCGCGGCAATGAGCAGGTCTGGTTCCGCAAGCACCTTGGCGCGCAGGCGGATGTGTTTGGCACCGAGATTTCCGACAATGCGACCGAGTTTCCGCACACGATCCAGTGGGATTTTCACGAGGTCGATCCGGATTGGGTGGGGCAGATGGAGCTGGTCTATTCCAATTCGTGGGATCACGCGCATGACCCGGAAACCGCCTTTGCCGGGTGGATGTCGTCTTTGCGTCCCGGTGGGTTCCTCATGCTGGATCACGGCTGGAACTATCAGCCCGAGCGGGTGACGGCGATGGACCCGTTTGGGATTTCTGAGGCCGGGCTGGTGGCGATGCTGAACCGGGTCGGTGCTGGTAAGGGGGCAGTTGTCGAGGTGATTGACGGTGGCTCGCACAAGGACATGCCGATCCGCACGGTCATGTTCCGCGCCAACCTGTGAGCGCAACTCCGGCAAAGCCCGTGCTGCAACCGGGGGCGGATGGCCCCCGGATTGCGGTGTATTCCTGCTATTTCGGCGCGCATGAACCGTTCAACGCGGCGGCCACGGGCAGCGACAGCCCGGCCTATGATCGGTTCGTTTTTACCGACCATGCCAGCCTGGCCTCACCCGCCCGACTGATCCGGCTGGAAGATGCGGGCGAGGGGCCGGCCATTCTGTCGCGCCTGCCCAAACTGTGTCCGCACCTCTTCTTTCAGGGCTATGACTGGGTGGTCTACTTAGACAACAACGCGCGGTTCCTTCTTGATCCAGCGCGGATCATCCGTCGGGTCGCCAAGGAACATCCCGACACCCCCGCCGGGCGCTATCTGTTCCGCCACCGCCGCCGCGACTGCGCGTGGGATGAGGCGGACGAATGCTTGCGGCTGGGCTACATGACGCCCGACCAGCACGCCCAAGTGACGGCCCATTTCACGGCCCAAGCCCTGCCGCGCCATGCCGGGCTTTATGTGAACACCTGTCTGGTGCAGCGGATGGGCTGCGGGCAGACCGATGCGCTGAACGCCGCGTGGTATGACAGCCTGACAAGCCTGACGCGGCGGGATCAGGTGATGCTGCCGTGGTTGTTGGCCAGCCATGCCTGCCCGCATCGGGTGCTGGGGGCCAAGATCCGGGCTTGGGTGGAGTGGCCAATCTTCAGCCCCAAGGCCCGCGCGCGGTTTCGTCGCAAACAGATTGCGGCCTGATCCGACAGCAGGGCTTTCAAATTCTTGCGCCAGGGGCTATTGACCCCCTCATGCCACACTTCCGTGATTCGTCGCGGGGGTTAGGTATGCTTTGTCCGAGACGGTGGGTGGCGCGCAAACGCCTTAATTTCCCTCCTGAGATGGGGTTCGAGAACAGTGAGTCCGGGGTTTCCTCGGGTGATCAAGGCTCGGGACTTTATCGTGGACCCGAACGTGGCGGGCCTTCGGTTCGCCACAAACATGAGCCGGGGGGAAACCCCCACACTTGGAGTGAAACTGTGGATAGAGCCCAAAAAGAACAGTTGGTCGAAGAACTCGGCCAAATCTTCGCAAGCTCTGGCGTTGTTGTGGTTGCACACTACGCAGGTATGACGGTTGCACAGATGCAGGACCTGCGCGCAAAAATGCGCGAAGTTGGTGGGTCCGTCCGCGTTGCCAAGAACACGCTCGCCAAGATCGCCCTTGAAGGTAAAGCTTCGGCCAATATGGCCAAGCTCCTGACGGGCATGACCATGCTGTCCTACTCGGAAGACCCTGTGGCTGCGGCCAAGGTTGCCGAGGCCTATGCCAAGTCGAACGACAAGTTCGTCATTATCGGCGGGGCAATGGGCGGCGAGGTTATGGACCAGGCCGGTATTAAAGCCGTGGCCTCCATGCCGTCGCGCGAAGAGCTTATCGCTCAGATCGTGTCGTGCATTGGTGCGCCCGCCTCGAATATCGCTGGTGCCATTGGCGCGCCTGCTTCGAACATCGCAAGCATCCTTTCAACCATCGAGGAAAAGGCTGCCGCCTGATCCTTGCCTCGCGTGGGTTAACCCCACTTCGTTGGACCCCTCTCAAACTTACGGAATATGAAAATGGCTGATCTGAACAAACTCGCCGAAGACATCGTTGGTCTGACCCTGCTGCAAGCGCAGGAACTGAAGACCATCCTGAAGGACAAGTATGGCATCGAGCCCGCCGCTGGCGGCGCTGTCATGATGGCTGCTGGTCCGGCTGCTGCTGCTGAAGTTGCAGAAGAAAAGACCGAATTCGACGTCGTTCTGACCGACGCCGGCGCCAACAAGATCAACGTGATCAAAGAAGTGCGCACCATCACCGGTCTGGGCCTGAAAGAAGCCAAGGACCTCGTGGAAGCTGGTGGCAAAGTGAAGGAAGGCGTTTCGAAAGCAGACGCCGAAAACTTCAAGAAAGCCCTGGAAGCCGCTGGCGCCAAGGTGGAACTCAAGTAATCCACTCCGGGGCGCTTGCCCCGGCAAGGATTTGCAGGCTGGGGGCAGAGAAATCTGCCTCCAGCTTCTCGCGTCTCGGAAGGGGCTTTTGCGCAAAGCCCCTTCCAAGGCGCGGTAAGGTTCGGGAGCCAGCTGACGGGACAGCTGGCATGAATGGAACCTTCCCCCCTATGCCCAAGCGGCGCGCTCCTGTGGCCCGACAGGACGTGTGCCGGGGAAAAGATGAAAGGTAACGACGAGCATGGCTCAAGCTTACGTTGGCCAGAAGCGTATCCGCCGGTATTTCGGCAAGATTCGCGAAGTTCTGGACATGCCGAACCTGATCGAGGTTCAGAAATCCTCTTATGACCTGTTCCTGCGCTCGGGCGATAGCCCGAAGCCCTTGGACGGCGAAGGCCTGCAAGGCACCTTCCAGTCGGTGTTTCCGATCAAGGATTTCAACGAAACCGCCGTTCTCGAGTTCGTGAAATACGAGCTGGAAAAGCCGAAGTATGACGTGGACGAGTGCCAGCAGCGCGACATGACCTATGCCGCCCCGCTGAAAGTCACCCTGCGTCTGATCGTGTTTGATGTCGATGAATCCACCGGCGCCCGCAGCGTCAAGGATATCAAGGAACAAGACGTGTTCATGGGCGATATGCCCCTGATGACCAACAACGGCACGTTCATCGTGAATGGCACCGAGCGCGTTGTTGTGTCCCAGATGCACCGCTCGCCGGGCGTGTTCTTTGACCACGACAAGGGCAAGACCCATTCCTCGGGCAAGCTGTTGTTCGCTTGCCGCATCATCCCGTATCGCGGTTCGTGGCTCGACTTCGAGTTCGACGCCAAGGACATCGTGTTCGCGCGCATCGACCGTCGCCGCAAGCTGCCGGTGACCACGCTTCTGTACGCGCTGGGCATGGATCAGGAAGGCATCATGGATGCCTATTATGAGACCATCAGCTTCCGCCACGTGAAGAACAAAGGTTGGGTCACCAAGTTCTTCCCGAACCGCGTGTCGGGCACCCGCCCGACCTATGATCTGGTTGACGCTGCCACGGGTGAGATCATCCTGAAGGCCGGCGAAAAGGCCACGCCGCGGATGGTGAAAAAGTGGAAAGATGAGGGCTCGGTCACCGAGCTTTTGGTCCCGTTTGATCACATCATGGGCCGTTATGTGGCCAAGGACATCATCAACGAAGAAACCGGCGAGATCTGGGCTGAAGCTGGCGACGAATTGACGATGGACTATGACCGCGATGGCGAGCCGAAGGGCGGCACCGTCAAGACGCTGCTGGATCAGGGCATCACCGATATCCCGGTCCTCGACATCGACAACGTCAACGTCGGCCCCTACATCCGCAACACATTGGCGGCAGACAAGAACATGGGCCGCGACACCGCGCTCATGGACATCTACCGCGTGATGCGTCCGGGTGAACCGCCGACCGTTGAAGCGGCAAGCCAGCTTTTCGACACGCTGTTCTTCGACAGCGAGCGTTATGACCTGTCGGCCGTTGGCCGCGTCAAGATGAACATGCGTCTGGATCTGGGTCGCCCGGACACCCAGCGCACGCTGGACCGCGCCGATATCGTGGCCTGCATCAAGGCGCTGACCGAACTGCGTGACGGCAAGGGCGAGATTGACGACATTGACCACCTCGGCAACCGCCGGGTGCGCTCGGTCGGCGAATTGATGGAAAATCAGTATCGCGTCGGCCTGCTGCGCATGGAGCGCGCGATCAAGGAACGCATGTCGTCGGTGGAAATCGACACGATCATGCCGCAAGACCTGATCAACGCCAAACCCGCGGCGGCGGCTGTGCGTGAATTCTTCGGCTCGTCGCAGCTGTCGCAGTTCATGGACCAAACCAACCCGCTGTCGGAAGTCACCCACAAGCGCCGTCTCTCGGCCCTTGGGCCAGGTGGTCTGACCCGTGAGCGTGCGGGCTTTGAAGTGCGCGACGTTCACCCGACCCACTATGGCCGGATGTGCCCGATTGAAACGCCCGAAGGCCAGAACATCGGTCTGATCAACTCGCTGGCCACCTTTGCCCGCGTGAACAAGTACGGCTTCATCGAGACACCGTATCGCAAGGTGATCGACGGCAAGGTGACGGATGACGTCGTCTATATGTCGGCGACCGAGGAAATGCGCCACACCGTGGCGCAGGCCAACGCCGCACAAGACAGCGAAGGCCGCTTCCAGGATGATCTGATTTCGTCGCGTAAAGCGGGCGAATTCATGTTGAACCCGCCGGATGCGATCGACCTGATCGACGTGTCGCCGAAGCAGCTTGTGTCGGTTGCGGCCTCGCTCATCCCGTTCTTGGAAAACGACGACGCCAACCGCGCCCTTATGGGCTCGAACATGCAGCGTCAGGCGGTTCCGCTGCTGCAGGCCGACGCCCCCTTCGTGGGCACCGGCATTGAAGCTGTGGTTGCACGCGACTCGGGTGCTGCCATCATGGCCCGCCGCGCGGGTGTGATCGACCAGGTCGACGCCAGCCGTATCGTTATCCGCGCAACCGAGATGCTGGAGCCGGGCGAGCCGGGCGTCGACATCTATCGTCTGCGCAAGTTCAAGCGGTCGAACCAGTCGTCCTGCATCAACCAGCGTCCGCTGGTGAAGGTGGGTGACGTGGTCAAGCGTGGCGAAGTGGTCGCCGATGGCCCCTGCACCGACATGGGCGAACTGGCCCTTGGCCGGAACGTTATCGTCGCGTTCATGCCGTGGAATGGCTATAACTACGAAGACTCGATCCTGATTTCGGAACGCATTCTGAAAGACGACGTGTTCACCTCGATCCACATCGAAGAATACGAAGTCGCAGCGCGCGACACGAAGCTGGGGCCAGAAGAAATCACCCGCGACATTCCGAACGTCGGTGAAGAAGCGCTGCGCAACCTCGACGAGGCGGGCATCGTTTACATCGGTGCCGAAGTGCAGCCGGGCGATATTCTGGTTGGCAAGATCACCCCCAAGGGCGAAAGCCCGATGACGCCGGAAGAAAAGCTTCTGCGCGCCATCTTTGGTGAAAAGGCCTCTGACGTCCGCGACACCTCGTTGCGTCTGCCGCCGGGTGCCTACGGCACGGTGGTGGAAGTGCGCGTGTTCAACCGCCACGGTGTGGATAAGGACGAGCGCGCCCTGCAGATCGAGCGCGAAGAAGTCGAACGTCTGGCGCGTGACCGCGACGACGAATTGGCGATCCTTGAGCGCAACATCTACTCGCGCCTGAAAACGCTGGTGATGGGCAAGACGGCTGTCAAAGGCCCGAAAGGCATCAAGGCCGGTTCGACGATTGACGAGGATTTGCTCTCCTCGCTCAGCCGTGGCCAGTGGTGGCAGCTTGCCCTTGGCGAAGAAGCCGAGGCCAAGGACGTTGAAGCCCTGCACGATCAGTATGAGGCGCAGAAGCGTGCGCTGGACAACCGGTTCGACGACAAGGTCGAAAAGGTCCGTCGCGGCGACGATCTGCCTCCGGGCGTGATGAAGATGGTCAAAGTGTTTGTCGCGGTGAAGCGTAAGCTGCAGCCGGGCGACAAGATGGCCGGTCGTCACGGCAACAAGGGTGTTATCTCCAAGGTCGTTCCGGCCGAGGATATGCCCTTCTTGGCAGACGGCACCCCGGTTGATCTGGTGCTGAACCCCTTGGGCGTGCCGTCGCGTATGAACGTCGGGCAAATCTTGGAAACCCATATGGGCTGGGCCGCGCGCGGTCTGGGCCTGAAGATCGACGATGCTTTGAAAGAGTATCGTCGTTCGGGCGACCTGACCCCCGTGCGCGAGGCAATGCGTCTGGCTTACGGCGACGAGACCTATGACGAGGCGCTCGCTGACCGTGATGAAGCCGAGTTCCTTGAACTGGCTGGCAATGTCACCCGTGGCGTGCCGATTGCCACCCCGGTCTTTGACGGGGCGAAAGAGGCTGACGTCAATGAGGCGCTGCGTCGCGCGGGCTTTGACACTTCGGGCCAGTCCGAAGTGTTCGACGGCCGCACCGGCGAGAAGTTCCAGCGCAAGGTGACCGTGGGCGTGAAGTACATGCTCAAGCTGCACCACTTGGTGGACGACAAGCTGCATGCCCGTTCGACCGGGCCTTACTCGCTGGTCACCCAGCAGCCCTTGGGCGGTAAGGCACAGTTCGGCGGTCAGCGTCTGGGGGAAATGGAGGTCTGGGCTTTGGAAGCTTATGGCGCCGCCTATACCCTGCAGGAAATGCTGACGGTCAAGTCGGACGACGTGGCAGGCCGGACCAAGGTCTACGAGAGCATCGTCAAGGGCGAGGACAATTTCGAAGCCGGGGTTCCGGAATCGTTCAACGTCCTTGTCAAGGAAGTGCGCGGCCTTGGCCTCAACATGGAACTCCTGGATGCGGAGGAAGAATAACGGGTAACGGATTTTTGCAAAAATCCGGGCCGATTTCTGAACAGAAATCGGCCGCCCGCTTCCCCCGCCGCCTTAATTCTTAGGAATCAAAATGAACCAGGAACTCAGCACCAACCCGTTCAACCCGGTGGCCCCCGTCAAAACCTTTGACGAGATCAAGATCAGCTTGGCATCGCCCGAGCGCATCTTGTCGTGGTCCTATGGCGAGATCAAAAAGCCTGAAACCATCAACTACCGCACGTTCAAGCCCGAGCGTGACGGCCTGTTCTGCGCGCGTATCTTTGGCCCGATCAAGGATTACGAATGCCTCTGCGGCAAATACAAGCGCATGAAATATCGCGGCGTTGTCTGCGAAAAATGCGGTGTGGAAGTTACGCTGCAAAAGGTCCGCCGTGAGCGGATGGGCCACATCGAACTGGCCTCGCCGGTTGCCCATATCTGGTTCCTCAAGTCGCTGCCCTCGCGCATCGGCCTGATGCTGGACATGACGCTGCGGGATCTGGAGCGTATTCTTTACTTCGAAAACTACGTGGTGATCGAACCCGGTCTCACCGACCTGACCTATGGTCAGCTGATGACCGAAGAGGATTACCTCGACGCGCAAGACCAGTACGGCGCTGACGCCTTCACCGCCAACATCGGCGCGGAAGCGATCCGCGAGATGCTGGCCGCGATCGATCTGGACGCGACCGCTGAGCAGCTCCGCGCTGACCTCAAGGAAGCCACCGGCGAATTGAAGCCGAAGAAGATCATCAAGCGTTTGAAGATCGTGGAAAGCTTCCTTGAATCCGGCAACCGTCCTGAGTGGATGGTGCTGACCGTTCTTCCGGTCATCCCGCCGGAACTGCGCCCACTGGTGCCGTTGGATGGTGGCCGCTTTGCGACCTCTGACCTGAACGATCTTTATCGCCGCGTCATCAACCGCAACAACCGTTTGAAGCGCCTGATCGAACTGCGTGCGCCCGATATCATCGTGCGCAACGAAAAGCGGATGCTGCAGGAAGCCGTGGACGCCCTCTTTGACAATGGCCGTCGTGGCCGTGTCATCACCGGCACCAACAAGCGCCCGCTGAAATCGCTGTCCGACATGCTGAAAGGCAAGCAGGGCCGCTTCCGTCAGAACCTTCTTGGTAAGCGCGTCGACTTCTCGGGTCGTTCGGTTATCGTGACCGGTCCGGAACTGAAGCTGCACCAGTGCGGTCTGCCGAAGAAGATGGCGTTGGAGCTGTTCAAGCCCTTCATCTACTCGCGTCTGGAGGCCAAGGGCCTGTCCTCGACCGTGAAGCAGGCGAAGAAGCTGGTCGAAAAAGAGCGTCCCGAAGTTTGGGATATCTTGGACGAAGTGATCCGCGAACACCCGGTTCTTCTGAACCGTGCGCCGACGCTGCACCGTTTGGGCATTCAGGCGTTCGAGCCGATCCTGATCGAAGGCAAGGCCATTCAGCTGCACCCGCTGGTTTGCTCGGCCTTCAACGCCGACTTCGACGGTGACCAGATGGCCGTGCACGTCCCGCTGAGCCTTGAGGCCCAGCTGGAAGCCCGCGTTCTGATGATGTCGACGAACAACGTTCTGTCGCCCGCCAACGGCGCGCCGATCATTGTTCCGTCGCAGGACATGGTTCTGGGTCTGTATTACGCGACGATGGAGCGTAAGGGCATGGTCGGTGAAGGCATGGCCTTTGCCGATATGGACGAGGTGGAACACGCCTTGGCCGCCGGTGCTGTGCATCTGCACGCCAAGATCAAGGCCCGCCTTAAGCAGGTCGATGACGAAGGCAACATCGTCTGGAAGCGCTTTGAAACCACGCCCGGCCGTCTGCGTCTGGGCAACCTTTTGCCGTTGAATGCGAAAGCACCGTTCGATCTGGTGAACCGCCTTCTCCGCAAAAAGGACGTGCAGACTGTCATCGACACCGTCTACCGCTATTGCGGTCAGAAAGAGTCGGTCATTTTCTGCGACCAGATCATGGGTCTGGGCTTCCGCGAAGCCTTCAAAGCGGGCATCTCGTTCGGCAAGGACGACATGCTGATCCCCGACACCAAGTGGACCATCGTCAACGAGGTGAAGGAACAGGTTGCCGGCTTTGAACAGCAGTACATGGACGGCCTGATCACTCAGGGCGAAAAGTACAACAAGGTCGTGGACGCTTGGTCGAAGTGCAACGACAAGGTGACCGATGCGATGATGACCACCATCTCCGCCCCGCGGTTCGACGCCGCCGGTGCCGAGATGGAGCCGAACTCGGTCTATATGATGGCCCACTCCGGTGCCCGGGGTTCGGTGACGCAGATGAAGCAGCTTGGCGGTATGCGCGGCCTTATGGCCAAGCCGTCGGGCGAGATCATCGAAACGCCGATCATCTCGAACTTCAAGGAAGGTCTGACCGTTCTTGAATACTTCAACTCGACCCACGGCGCCCGTAAGGGTCTGGCCGACACCGCGCTGAAGACGGCAAACTCGGGTTACCTGACCCGCCGTCTGGTGGACGTGGCGCAGGACTGCATCGTGCGATCACCGCCGAAGCTGCCGTCAATGACGGCGAGGTCGTGCTGCCCTTGGCCGAGCGTGTGCTGGGCCGTGTCGCGGCCGATGACGTCACGGTGCCCGGCACCGGTGAGGTGATCGTGCAGCGTGGTGAGCTGATCGACGAACGTCGTGCGGATATGATCGCACAGGCGAACGTGGCGGTGATGCGCATCCGCAGCCCGCTGACCTGTGAGGCCGAAGAGGGCGTTTGTGCCATGTGCTATGGTCGCGACCTTGCACGCGGCACGCTGGTGAACCAAGGCGAAGCGGTGGGCATCATCGCCGCACAGTCCATCGGTGAACCTGGCACCCAGCTGACGATGCGGACCTTCCACATCGGCGGCGTGGCACAGGGTGGCCAGCAGTCGTTCTTGGAAGCCAGCCAAGAGGGTAAGGTTGAATTCCGCAACCCGAGCCTTCTGGCAAACGAGCATGGCGAGCAGATCGTGATCGGCCGTAACATGTCGATGGCGATCATCGACGAGGCCGGTCAGGAACGTGCGGTGCACAAGCTGACCTACGGCTCCAAGCTGCATGTCAAGGAAGGCGCGACCGTCAAGCGTGGCACCAAGCTCTTTGAATGGGACCCCTATACCCTGCCGATCATCGCCGAAAAGGCCGGTGTGGCGCGGTTCAAGGACCTGATCAACGGGATCTCGGTGCGTGATG
>Ga0255112_1000659_pt1 | contig 10522 bp, 10 predicted proteins | sample Law_Yuk_RepB_8h_FD_188470 | JGI IMG/M metagenome (GOLD analysis project Ga0255112, IMG submission 188470) | Freshwater microbial communities from St. Lawrence River, New York, United States - Law_Yuk_RepB_8h | ecosystem: Environmental > Aquatic > Freshwater > River | place: USA: New York... | reverse complement strand
CTGCCGGGCGAATTCGGCGCCGACATACCCGCAACCCAGGACAGCGATCTTCATGGGCGGGCTTCCTTGGGAAGATACGAGGCGACCCACTCTGCGGGCGTGGAACCGGACTTCGCCGAAAGCAGCACGAGGAGTTCGGCGGCGTCCGCGGCAGCCTGTGCCTGCGGCTCAGGTCCTTCGACGCAGTCGCGCAGGCGGGCGGCGAGCGCGGCGGGTTCGCAGGCGCCTTGCAGGTATTCCGGCCAGGCCTGACGCTTGAGGAGGATGTTCGCGATACCGAGATGATCGACGCGACCCGCGATGAGGTAACGGCCCATGATCCAGGTCAGCGGATTGGCGCGATAGACGACGGCGCCGGGAATGCCGGCGAGCGCGACGGTCAGCGACATGGTGCCCGAGCTGACCAACGCGGCGCAACCGGCCGCGGGTCCTTCGGAGACCGGCCGCAGGTCGATACCCTTGGCTTCCTCGCCATACTCGGCGAGCAGCCGGTAAAGCTCGGCATGGACTTCGCCGCCGGTGTGCAGCACCAGCGCGCGCCGCTTCGGATGGCTTCGACGGAAGAGCGCGAAGGCCTCCACCAAGGCCGGGAAGATCTTCCGGACGGGCTTGGGCCGGCTACCCGGCAGGAGCAACACGGGGCCCTCCGGATCATGGCGCAGCCCGGGGACGTGCTCCTTCTCGGCGAAGGGATGGCCGACGAAACGCGCGTCCAACTTGGTGTCGGCGTAGCACGCGGGCTCGAACGGGAAGATCGTACCGACCGAATCCAGGTCGCGCGCCATGGTGAAACGACGCTTCGGCTTCCACGCCCAGAGCTGCGGGCTGACGTATTGGATGACGGCGGTTCCGCCGAAACCCGCGCGGGACAGGCCAGCCTTACGCAGTTCATTCGCGAGGCGGAGATTGAGTCCGGGATAGTCGACGAGCACGACGACCTTGGGCTTCCACTGCAACGTCCAGTCCACCATCCGGTTAAAGAGCCGGCGGTAGAAAGGGTAAGCAGACAGGATCTCCACGATGCCCACCGCGGAGAAGGTGGTCATGTCGAAGAGCAGCTGGGCGCCGGCGGCGCGGAGCCGCGGACCACCGAAGGCGGCGATGCGTAGGCCCGGGCGGGCCGCGAGCAGGTCCGCGACGACTTTGGCCGCATGCTGGTCACCGGAATGTTCACCGGCCACGACGAGGACGTCGACCTCGCCCCCGCGGGGCCGGTCGAAGCTCGCCGGGATGGCCGGGAACGCGCTCATTTGCGCGCCATGCCGGCGCGGATCTGTTCGGTGATCTGGATGGCGACCGCCAGGGCGGTCCGGCCGAGTTCGCCGCTGACCTTCGGGCTCTTGCGATCGCGGACGCACGCGGTGAACGAGGCGAGTTCGATGGCGAGGGGCTCACCCTTCTCGATCGGGATCTCCTCCTTGGCGAAGCCGCCCTCGGCGGTCGGGTCGACGCGCACGGTGTGTCCCTTCTGGCCCATGAAGTCGATGGAGAGGTAGCCGCCGGTCTGGAAGACGCGAATCTCGCGGTTCTTCTTCAGCGAGACGCGGCTGGCGCTGAGGTTGGCGACGCAACCGTTCTTGAAGGCGATACGGGCGTTGGCGATGTCCTCGGTCTTGGTCACGACCGAGACGCCGACGGCGTCGATACGCTCGACGGGGGAGTTGGCGAGCTGAAGGACGATGCCGATGTCATGGATCATCAGGTCCAGCACGACGCCGACCTCGGTGCCGCGCGGCGTGAAGGGCGCCAGACGCTCGGCGGTGATATAACGGGCGTCGGTGACGGCCTGCTCGAGATAGGACATCACAGGGTTGTAATGCTCGATGTGACCGACCTGGACGATGCGGTCGGCCTTGGCAGCGGCGTCGAGGATCTGGGCGGCCTCCTCGAGGGTGACGCAGATCGGCTTCTCGATGAGGAGGTGCACGCCCTTAGCGAGGAGCGGGAGCGCCACGGCGGCGTGATGGTTCGTCGGGACGACGACGCTCACGGCGTCGCAGTTCGCCGCCATCTCGTCGAGGGTGAGGAAGCGACGGCAGTTATGCTTGGCGCAGATCTCAGCCGCCCGGGCGTCGTTCGGCTCGAAGATGCCGGCGAGCTCGGCGCCGGGCAGGGTCGAATAGATGCGGGCGTGGTGCTGGCCGAGCGAACCCGTGCCGGCCACCCCGCAGCGGATGCGCGTAGCGGTCATGGCCCGAGACTCCCTCGACCAGCGGCTTCCTTCAATCCGAAAACCCGGCTCGCCGCAGAGGGCCAGCCTAGCGACGCCAAGACACACGTGCCACCGTCAACCTCTAAAAGACATCGCCCAGAGGACTCCCTTGTTGCCGAAGCCCTCCCCTCTTCGTTAGAAATCCGTCATGACGCACGACGCGGAGCTGGCGACCTTGGAGCGCCTCCTCGACGACCCTTCGCCGGTCGTCCGCCAAGCCGTGCTCGCGAAGCTCAAGGCCGCCGGCCTGCCGGGCGTGCTCTGGCTCGAAGGCCTGACCAAGGACGAGACCCTGGCCGCCCACGCCCGCCTGCTGCTCACCGACCTCCGCACCCCGGAAGCCGCCGCCCACTCGTTCCTCGCGCACATCCGCGACGCGCATTGCGACCTCGAAGAGGCCTGCCTCCTGCTGGAACGCGCCACCGATCCGTCATTGGCCGATGACGCCTACTCCGCCGAACTCGACCGCCTGGCCGAACGCACCCGTGAGCTCATCGCCGAACCGCTCGACGTCCGCGGGAAGTGCCGCCTGCTCTGCCGCGTGATCTTCGGCGAAGAAGGCTACCGCGGGGCCCAGGAGAGCTTCGCCATCCCGGCCTCATCTCTCCTCTCGCAGGTGATCCGTAGCCGCCGCGGCATCCCGATCTCGCTCTGCCTGATCTTCCTGCTCGTCGCGCGTCGCCTCGGCCTGCCCGTCGAGCCGGTCGGCCTGCCCGGCCGCTTCATGGTCGGCATCTTCCGCGGCCGCGAACCGCTCTACCTTGATTGCTACGAAGGCGGCGCCTTCCGCACGCGTGCGGAGGTGCAGCTCCTCCTGCTCGACAATCAGCTGCCCGCCGATGAGGCGTTCCTCCGTCCGGTGACCACGCACCAGACGCTCGCCCGCTGCTGCCGCAACCTCGTCTCGCAGTTCGAAGCGCAGGGCGACGACCGGAGCAGCCGTCTCTTCCTCACCTTCGTCCACGCCTTGGAACAGACCGATGAGCGCGCCTGAAACCCTCACGCTGGCGTCCCTCCGGACGACCGCCTTCGCGCCCGGCCAGCTCGGCGTGCTCGGCGATCCGATCGCGCATTCGCTCAGCCCGGTGATGCATAACGCCGCGCTGGCGCAGCTCGCCCCCGCGCACCCGCGCCTCGCGGGCGTGCGTTACCATCGCCTGCACATCACCGCCGGCGAGCTGCCGGAAGCGCTGAAGCTCCTGCACGCCCAAGGTTTCGCCGGCGTGAACCTGACCGTCCCGCACAAGATCCAGGCGCTCACGCTCGTCGAGACGCTCTCGCCCGAGGCACGTCGCGCCGAATCCGTGAACACGCTCGTGCGTACGCCGACCGGCTGGGCCGGCCATACCACCGACGGCCAAGGCTTCCTCGAAGCCCTCCGCGAACGCACCGGCGGCACGACCAAAGGCCGCCAGGTGATCCTACTTGGCTCCGGTGGTGCCGCCCGCGCCGTCGCCGCCGCTTGCCTCGACGACGGCTGCGCCTCGCTCAGCCTGCATAATCGCGACGTCGCCAAAGCCGCCGACCTGGCCGCCACGCTCGCCGACCCGCGCGTACGCGCCGCGGGGCTCGCCGAGATCAAGGCCTCGCCCGACGCGGTGATCGTCAACTGCACCGTCTTGGGACTGAAGCCCGGCGATGCTTCGCCCTTCCCGTCCGAACTCCTCGCCGCCGGTCAGTTCGTCTTCGATACGACCTACGGCGACGTGACTTCCTGCCTGCTGCGCCAAGCCCAAGCTCGCGGGGTGCCCGGCTGCGACGGACGCTCGATGCTCCGCTGGCAGGGAGCGCTCGCCTTCCGGCTCTGGAACGGCATGCTGCCGCCTGACGCCCCGATGCGCGCTGCGCTCGGCGAATCCGCCCTCTGACCATGACGCTCGCCGACCTCCGGAACTTCGCCCAGCTGCATCCCGGGTTCGCCGCGCTGACCGCCGGCGCCTTCGGAGCCTGCGTCGGCAGCTTCCTTAACGTCTGCATCCATCGCCTGCCCAAGGACGAATCGATCGTCACCCCGGGCTCGCGTTGCGCGTGCGGTCAGCCGATCCCCTTCTGGTATAACATCCCGCTCTTCGGCTGGCTTACGTTGCGGGGTCGCGCGAAGTGCTGCGGCGCAAGCATCTCCGTCCGCTATCCGCTCGTCGAACTGATCACCGCCCTGCTCTTCGTCGCCGCGTGGTCCTTCCTTCCTCCGGCCAAGGCCGCCGTCGCCTGCGTCTATCTCCCGCTGCTCGTCGTCCTCGCCGGTTGCGACCTCGATGACATGATGGTCCCCGACGCGCCCAACTTCGCGCTGGTCGGCACCGGCCTGATCGCCGCGCTGCTCGTGCCCTCGCTCCATGGCGAGACCGCCCACAGCATCGAGGCCGTGAACCGTTTCCGCGCCCTGATGGACGCCCTGCTGGGGATCGCCGCGGGGACCGCCCTGGTCTGGTGGATCCGGACCATCGGAACCGTCCTCGCCGGACGCGAGGCCATGGGTGAGGCGGACATCATCCTTTGCGCCGGGGTCGGCGCCTATTGCGGCTGGCAAGGGGCCGTTTTCTGCCTTTTCGGGGGGTCGGTGGTCGGGGTCGTGACCGCCCTGCCCGGCCTCATCCAGGCCAAATTTAAAGGGGAAGAATACGCTGGAGTGGTGCCTTTCGTGCCCAGCATGGCCGTGGCCGGGGCGGTCTGGTTCTTCCGCGGACCGGAGCTGGTCGCCCTCTGGCAGAACTGGGCGGCATCGTGAATGGTTCTGACTTGTCAGCCCCCTACCCCCCGCCAATCATCCGAACTCACCCCATTATGAAGCAGCTCGCCCTTGCTACCTTGATCGCTTCCGCCGCTTTGGTCGGTTGCACGACCTACGACACCCCTTACCACGGCAAGAACGTGTCGATGGAGCCTGCCCATAACTTCCTCGGCCTCGTGAAGGTCGAATCCGGTTCCTACGGCCACTCCGACAAGGCCACCGTCGGCGTCAACATGAGCGAATTCTACGGCCGTCGCATCACCTCCGGCGACCGCATCACGCTCTTCTGGGGCGCGGTTACCCTGACCGACTACTAAGTCGTCAACTATCCCTTGCAGAAGCCCCGATTTCGGGGCTTCTTCATTTACAGGCCATGAACGTCCCCGGAAGCAATGTCGCCCGCCATCTCCGGATCGCGGCTACCGACCGTCCGGAAGGTCTGGCCACGAAGTCGCCGGTCAGCGTCAGCCCGACGGGTGAAGTCCGTCACGAGACCCGCACGTTCCGACAGCTCGACCAAGAGAGCGACGCGGCCGCCGCGCACCTCGCCCACGCCGGCCTCGCCGCCGGGGACCGCGTGCTGCTGGCGGTGCGCCCTGGTCACGACCTGATCGTGGGGATGTTCGCGCTGCTCAAACTCGGTGCCGTGCCGATCGCGATCGACCCCGGCATGGGCTGGTCGGCCTTCCTGGACTGCGTCCGTCGCTCCCGTCCGACCGCGCTTGTCGGCGTTCGTGCGGCCAGCCTGCTCAGCCGCCTGCCCCTTGCGGCCTTCCGCACCCTCCGCACCCGCGTGACCGTCGGCGGGTCCGCTTGGCGCCAAGCCCTCGCTTCTGTCTCGGCCACGCCTCGCCTGCTGGCCACGGTCAGCCCCGACACGCTCGCGGCGATCCTCTTCACCTCCGGCTCCACGGGCGCACCCAAGGGCGTCTGCTACACGCACGGGATGTTCGACGCGCAGATCGAATTGGTCCGCTCGACCTACGACATCCGCCCGGGCGAGACGGACATGGCGATGCTACCGCTGTTCGCGCTCTTCAACCCAGCCCTCGGCACGACGACGGTCACGCCTCTCCTCGACCCGTCCAAGCCGCTCGCCGCCGACCCCGCCCCGCTGGTGGCGGCGCTGATCGCGGAGAAAGTCACCTGCTCCTTCGGGTCGCCCGCCATCTGGGGCAAGGTCGCCGACTATTGCGAAGCGCGCGGACTGAAGCTGCCCGACCTCCGCCGCCTGCTCATCGCCGGCGCGCCGGTCTCGGGTGAACTGCTCGCCAAGCTCCGCGTCATCGCGCCGCACTGCGAGACCCACACGCCTTACGGTGCGACGGAATGCCTGCCGGTGACGACCATCGCGGCCGACGAACTCCTCGGCGAAGCCCGCCAGCGGGCCCTCCGCGGCCACGGCACCTGCGTCGGCCGTCCGGTCAGCGGCGTCGAGATCCGCGTGATCCGTGAGACGGACCGAGCGATCGCGACGCTGGCGGAAGCGACCCCTTGCGCCATCGGCGAAATCGGCGAGATCATCGCGACAGGACCGAGCGTGACGCGCGAATACGACGGCCTGCCCGAAGCCACCCACGCGGCGAAGATCGCTGACGGCGCCCGCGTCTGGCATCGCATGGGCGACCTGGGTTCGCTCGACGCGGAGGGACGCCTGTCCTTCTTCGGACGGCGCGTGGAAAAGGTGCGCACCGCTGACGGCGACCTACCGACGGAATCCGTCGAGCCCGCCTACCGCCAACACCCGCAGGTCTTCCGTTGCGCGCTCATCGGCCTCGGCGTCGCCCCTTCCCAAGTCCCGGCACTGGTCGTCGAACCTCGTGCCGGCGCCTTCCCGGCGGACGACTCCGCCCGTGAGCGCTTCATCGCCGAACTCCGCGATGTCGCGCAGACCTGCCCGCTGGCCGAACGCGTAAAGCATATCGTCTTCCAACGCGCCCTGCCGGTCGACGTCCGTCACAACGCCAAGATCCACCGCCTCCAGCTCGCGAAAGAGTGGACCCAGCGCCTCGCCCGATGAACACCCCTCTCGTCCTCGTCACCGGCGGCGCCGGCTTCCTCGGTCAGGCGGTCGTGCGCCGCTGCCTCGCCCGCGGCTACCGCGTCCGCATCCTCGGCCGCACGCCGCTGACCGGCGAACTCGCCAGCCAGATCGAATTCATCCGCGGCGACATCGGCGACCGCGCGACGGTCGACGCCGCGGTCAAGGGCTGCGACTACGTCTTCCACGTGGCGGCCAAGGCCGGCGTCTGGGGCCCTTGGGAAGATTACCTGCGCATCAATATCGACGGCACTTCGCACGTCGTCGACGCCTGCCAAGCCTACGGCGTCCGCGCCCTCGTACACACGAGCACCCCGAGTGTCGTCTTCAACGGCGAAGACTTCCGCGGCGCCGATGAATCCCTGCCTTACGGCGACAACTGGCTCTGCGCCTACGCGGAGACGAAGGCTATCGCCGAGGAGGTCGCGCTCAAGGCCGCTTCGGAGCAGCTCAAGGTCTGCGCGCTCCGTCCGCACCTGATCTGGGGTCCGGGAGACCCGCATATCTTCCCGCGGATCCTCGCCCGCGCCCGCGCCGGCAAGCTCCGCATCGTCGGCGACGGCCAGAACCAGGTCGACGTCACGCACGTCGACACCGCGGCCGACGCGCACCTCGGCGCGCTGGACGCGCTCCTCGCCGGACGCGCCAACGGCAAGGCCTACTTCCTCTCGCAGGGCGAACCCGTGAAACTCTGGGAGTTCATCAACCGCCTGCTCGTCGGCGCCGGCGAAAAGCCCGTCACGCGTCGGATCAGCCAGCGTGCGGCCTACTGGCTGGGCGCGCTGCTCGAAGGCGTCTGGACGATTGGCCGCCTCAAGGGCGAACCGCCCATGACCCGCTTCGTGGCGGTCGAACTCGCGAAGGATCACTGGTATGACGTCTCCGCCGCCCGGCGCGATCTCGGCCTCAAGCCCGCCGTCGACACCTGGGCCGAACTGGACCGCCTCGCGGCCACCCTGCGCAGGAAGTGATGCGTTCGCTTGCCCCGCCCCGCTTTCACCGCATCCCTCTCAACCATGCCCGCCGACGGACTCCAGCCTGACAAGACTTTCCACGTGACCATCCGGACCTGGTTCGACCAGACCGACGGGCTCGGGATCCTCCATCACTCGCACTACGTGCTCATGATGGAACGCGCGCAGAAGGTGATGTTCATCGCCTTGATGGGCAAGGACACCATCGACCCTGCCGTGGCGCCGGACGTCTACGTGGTGGTCCGAGATATCGACCTGCACTACCTCGTCGCCATCCGCCCGGAATGCGACGTGAAGCTGATCCTCAGCGTCCGTAAAGTCCGCGCGGCCGGCCTGACGGTGGATGTCGAGTTCCGGAGCCCGGACCACTCCGTCCTTTACGCCAAGGCCTCACGCACCATCTGCCGCATGGACGGCACGACCCATCAGCCCTCCGCCTGGAGCGACGAGTTCCGAGGGAAGCATGAAGCGTTGATCAGGGCTTAAGAAGAGAGTGCTGAGTCGATGACAGATGACAGAGGTCTGCATCGATAAAGACAGATAAGGCAGGCGAATGACTCTCTCGGCCTTGAGTCATTCATCGCATCATCGTGCAACCCCTCTGCCATCCGTCATCTGTCCTCGATTCAGTCATCCGCCCTCGATTTAGCCCTCTACCCCGCGCGCAGCGCGGAGCATATCCCACACGTCTTCCCCTCACACCCCCGCGCGGTGCAGTGCTCGCGGCCGTAGAAGATGATGCGTAGGTGCAGCTGGTTCCAGCTGTCCTCCGGGAAGAGCCGCTTAAGGTCTTTTTCGACCTGCTCGACGGACTTGCCCGGGCTGAGTTTCCAGCGCTTGGCCAGACGGTGAATATGCGTGTCGACAGGAAAGGCGGGGACGCCGAAGGCCTGAGCCATCACGACCGAGGCGGTCTTGTGGCCGACGCCGGGAAGCTCCTCGAGCTCCTCGAAAGTCCGCGGCACGACGCCACCGTGCTTGGCCATGAGCATCTTCCCCAGGCCGACGAGCGCCTTGGACTTCTGCGGCGCCAGGCCGAGCTGCCGGATCAGCGTCAGCACCCGGGCTTCGGTCATCGCGGCCATCTTGGCGGGCGTACCCGCTTCGGCGAAGAGCGCCGGCGTGATCTCGTTGACCTTTTTGTCGGTGCACTGGGCCGAAAGCACCACCGCCACCAGGAGCGTGAAGGCGTCCGTATGGTCCAACGGTATCGGCGTCTCGGGGTAGAGCTTCGCGAGCTCCTTACCCACGTAGTTAGCTCGTTCCTGCTTGGTCATAGGCCGACCATGGGCGGCCCTCCGCGGATGGCAACGCACCTCGGGCGGACGACTTATTCACAAGCCTCGGCAGGGGTTGCCAAACCTTATGCCGAAACCCTGATTCTCTAATACCCCCACCCTCCTTTGGTGGGCGGTTGCGACACCCGTTTCCTCCTTCAAAAACCTTCGTCATCTCCATGGCCCAACTGCCTTACGATCCGTCCAAAATCTCCCGCGAACTCGCCCGCCATTACATCGCGGCGACCGAGGCCGACATCCAGGCGATGTTCGCCGCCGTCGGCTCGAAGGACTTCCCGGACATGTACTCGCACATCGACCGCGCGGTGCAGTTCGCCGGTCCGCAGGACCTGCCCGAGGAACTCGCCTACCAGGCCCTGGCGGACCGCATGGAAGCGCTCTCGCAGAAGAACTCGGTCAAGACCGCCTTCCTCGGCGACGGCCTGCAGGTCTACCGCACGCATGAGATCGTCGGCCACGTCTGCTCGATCCGTAACCTCACGACCTCCTACACGCCTTACCAGCCCGAGCGCTCGCAGGGCACGCTGATCACGCACTGGATCTACCAGTCCACGCTCGCCCAGCTGACCGGTTTCGAAGCCGTCAACTCCTCGCTCTACGAACGCGCCAGCGCGCTCTTCGAAGCCGCCGTCTGCGCCGTGCGCATGGCCGACGCCGAAGCGAACACCGTACTCGTCGCCGGAAACCTGATGCCGTCCGACCTCGAAGTCCTGCGTACGCACGTCGCCGGCACGTCGGTGAGACTGGAATTCCTCGCCCCCGAGGATGCCACGGGCCGCCTGTCCGCCGCCGGCATCGCCGCCGCCGCCGCGCGCCTCGGCAAGCAGCTCGCCGCCGTCATCTTCCCGCAGATCAACGCCCTCGGCCTCCTCGAAGACGTCGACGCCCTGACCGACGCGTGCGCCACCGGCGGCGTGAAATCCATCGCGGTCATCGACCCTATGCTTCTGGCCACCGGTGGCCTTAAGGCTCCCGCACAATACGGCCAGAAAGGCGCCGACATCCTCGTCGGCGAAGGCCAGCACCTCGCCATCGGCGCCAACTTCGGCGGCCCCGGCCTCGGCATCTTCGCCGTCCGCCACCACGCCGACAAGAAGAACGAAGTCCGCGAGACCCCCGGACGTTTCGTCGGCAAGGCCAAGGACAACGCCGGCCGCGATTGCATCGTGATGGTGATGTCCACCCGCGAGCAGCACATCCGCAAGGACAAGGCTACGTCCAACATCTGCTCCAACCAGGCCTTCATCGCCACCATCGCCGGCGCCC
>Ga0255112_1000655_pt1 | contig 10553 bp, 10 predicted proteins | sample Law_Yuk_RepB_8h_FD_188470 | JGI IMG/M metagenome (GOLD analysis project Ga0255112, IMG submission 188470) | Freshwater microbial communities from St. Lawrence River, New York, United States - Law_Yuk_RepB_8h | ecosystem: Environmental > Aquatic > Freshwater > River | place: USA: New York... | reverse complement strand
GTCCATGGCAATGCCCAATGTGGGGTGGATCGGCCCCTGCACCGCATTGGCTTTCACAATGGGGCTGCCTGCTTGGTAGGCAAACAGATCAAGGGTGTGGGCCGCATGGTGCCAAAGCAAATGATCTGTCCAACTGCGTGCTTGCCCCAAAGCGTTCATGTTGGTGCGGCGGAAGAAATAAGTTTGCACATCCATTTGCTGAATGTTGAATTCGCCAGCCTTGATTTTGTGGTTCACCCACTGGTGGCTAGGATTGAAACGGCGGGTATGGCCGCACATGGCCACTTTGCCAGACTCCTTGGACAAGCGAACCACTTCTTCAGCATCCTTCCAGCTGTCTGCCAAAGGAATTTCAACTTGAACATGCTTGCCCGCTTTCAAACAAGCGATCGATTGAGACGCGTGCATTTGCGTTGGTGTGCACAAAATCACGGCGTCGACTTCTGACAAAGCCAGGCTTTCAGCCAAGTCAGTGGTGACATGCCCAATCCCATATTTGACGGCCACTTCCTTGGTTTTTTTAAGCTCTCGGCCGATCAAGGAGACCACCTCAACACCATCAATGTTCTTGATGCCATCTAAATGTTTGATACCGAAAGCGCCTGCGCCCGCCAAAGCAACTTTGATTGTTTTAGACATTGGTTTTCCTTGAGTTCAAAATTGATTTTCTAAGATAGCGTGGCCCACTGCCGTATTGGATGCAGGCACATGGTAGAAACGTTTCTTGAGCAATGGCGCTTTGCCGCCATTCACATCGTTCATGGCACCGCGTGCAATGAGCCACATGACCAATTCAATGCCTTCACTGCCAGCTTCGCGCACATAGTCGATGTGCGAAATATCTGCAGCTGCTTGAGGGTCGGCGATGAGCTTGTCCAAGAATGCACTGTCAAACTCTTTGTTAATAAGACCCGCACGCGCACCTTGAAGTTGGTGGCTCATGCCACCCGTTCCCCAAATGTGGACATTGATATCTTCATCGTAAGTTTCGATGGCTTTGCGAATGGCTTTGCCTAAATTGAAACAACGCTGGCCACTTGGCACAGGGTACTGCACCACATTCACAGCAAAAGGAATGACCGGACAAGGCCATTCAAATTTGTCAGCTGGAGGCTGTCCACACATCAAAGACAAAGGCACTGTCAGTCCATGGTCAACGTCCATTTTGTTGACAATGGTCAGATCAAAGTCTTGCTGAATGACCGATTGCGCAATGTGCGAGGCCAAATCGGGATGTCCTTTGACCACGGGCACAGGGCGGGGACCCCACCCTTCATCGGCGGGTTGAAACTGAGCGGCCGTGCCAATGGCAAATGTTGGAATGATGTCCAAACTGAAAGCTGTGGCATGGTCGTTGTAGACCAAAAAAATAACGTCTGGTTTGTTGTCCTTCATCCACTGCTTGCCATATTCATAGCCTTGAAATAGCGGCTGCCAATAAGGCTCATGCGTTTTACCCAAGTCAAGGGCAGCGCCGATAGCAGGCACGTGCGACGTAAAAACGGAAGCTGTAATTTTGGCCATGATCAGTGTGCTTTCTTGCCGGCAGAGCCTTGTGGTTGATTTTGTGCTTGGGCGCTGCCGTTTTCTCCTACGTATCGATTCCCTTCCACTGAGCGGCCACCACTGATCATCATGTTTCTGTACTCATCCTCGGTCATACCCGTCATGGAGCCAGCCATTTGTTGAAAGCTTTTGCCGTCAGTGGCGCCAATTTTGGCAAGAAAATAAATGTTGCCACCTGTGCGCATGCACCAGTTCAAATCGCGCGCCATCACGGCCTGTTTTTGCTCTTCCGTCATAGCCCATTCATCCAAGTACGCACGTTCGTTGGCCTTGAATCGCTCGCGATTTTCGGCTTTCATGAGCGACATGCAAAACTGATTGATCCAATAACCTTTGCGGCTTTGTTCTGCATCAAAAATAATGGTGCCAGGCACATCCAAATAGGGTTTATCGAGCGCCATTAAATTTTCTCCTCTGGCCAATAAAGGCGCATGGGGTTGTTGACCAACAATTTTTGCTGCAACTCAGGCGTGGTGGCAATGTGCGGAATAAAGTCCACCAACAGGCCGTCATCGGGCATGTGCTTTTTCAAGTTGGGATGCGGCCAGTCAGTACCCCACAGTACGCGGTCTGGAAACTCGTCCACGATGGCTTTGGCAAATGGCACAACGTCTTGATAAGCATTTTGCTCGCCATTCAAGGCTGGTGCCCCTGTGACATACAAGCGCTCTGGGCAAGTGACTTTGCACCAGACATTGCTGTGCTCGCGCATGAACTTTAAAAACAATTGGAATTGGGGACCCTCAACAGGCAGTTTCACATCGGGCGTACCCATGTGATCAACGACTACCACAGTTGAAAGGCCAGTGAAGAAATCCCATAACTCAGGCAAATCGACTGCTTCGAAATAAATGACCACATGCCAGCCCAACTTGGCAATGCGACCTGCAATTTCCATCAGTTCTTCTTTAGGCGTGAAGTCAACCAGGCGCTTCACAAAATTAAATCGGACACCGCGAACACCTGCGGCGTGCATGGCTTGCAATTCTTCATCGGTGATGCTTCTTTTGACGGTGGCGATACCTCGGGCCTTGCCATTTGAATGCAGCAAAGCATCGACAGTGGCGCGATTGTCTGAGCCGTGGCAGCTTGCACCAACCACGATGTTGCGAGAAAACCCCAGGTGATCGCGCAGCGCATAGAGTTGCTGTTTGGAGGCATCGCAGGGTGTGTACTTGCGCTCTGGCGCATAAGGAAACTCTGCACCAGGACCAAATACGTGGCAGTGTGCATCTACTGAACCAGCTGGCAATTTGAAGTTGGGTTTGCTCGGGCCCGAGTACCAATCGAGCCAACCAGGCGTCTTTTGAAATTCCATAACTTACTTTGCTTAGTTGTAAAAAAATGTGTTGATCATCAATCGATGTACTTCAAACCTGCTTTGGCCAAGGGCTCGCGCATGTTGTACATGTCAAGCCCCAAAATACCTGAAGCCAATTTGGCCCGCTTCTCACCTTCATTGGCTTCACGGGCTTCAGCAGCATCAGCCACTTTTTGGGCCCAAGCAGCAGGCACCACCACCACACCATCGTCATCGGCCACGACGGCATCACCTGGGTTGACATTGATACCTGCACACACCACGGGAATATTGACAGAGCCTAGCGTAGATTTGATGGTGCCTTTGGCACTGACGCCTTTGCTCCAAACAGGAAAGCCCATGGCTGTCAGTTCACGAATGTCACGCACGCCAGCATCAATGACCAAGGCTTTGGCGCCGCGGGCCATGAAAGAGGTAGCCAACAAGTCGCCAAAGAAACCATCGCAGTTGTCGGCACTCAGCGCTGCAATCACAATGTCGCCGGGCTGAATTTGCTCAGCCACCACATGCATCATCCAATTGTCACCGGGGTGCAACAAGACGGTGACGGCGGTGCCGGAAACTGGCGCGCCACTGTAGATGGGGCGCAGGTACCTTTGCATGAGGCCCACACGGCCCATGGCTTCGTGCACGGTGGCCACGCCAAAACGGCCTAATTTGTCGACGGCCGCTTTGTCTGCGCGGGTGATGTTGCGCTTCACAATTCCGAGTTCAGTCATGTTCAATCCAATTTGAAAATATTGAGAGAAAAATACTTGGCAGTTTGCGCCTTCACAGCCCCTTGGCTTTCAAGTGCGCATCCAATCTTGGAAACACACGGCGCGTGTTGCCTTCGTAAATTTTGTAACGTTGTTCTTCGTTCAAAGTACTTGATGACTGAATGTATCGCTTTGTATCGTCGAAATAATGCCCTGTTTCTGGGTCAATACCGCGCACCGCACCAATCATTTCTGAAGCAAACAAAATATTGTCAACAGGAATGACCTTGGTCAACAAATCAATGCCACGCAGGTGTCAAAGAAAATATTGTTCAGCAAATGGTCTTGCAACAAAGGCTTCTTAAGTTCTTGAGCCAAACCGCGAAAGCGGCCCCAGTGATAGGGCACAGCGCCGCCACCATGGGGAATGAGAAATTTCAAAGTAGGAAAGTCTTTGAACAAATCAGAGGTGAGGCACTGCATGAACGCTGTGGTGTCCGCATTCAAATAGTGAGCACCGGTGGTGTGGAAACAGCTGTTGCAGCTGGTACTGACGTGAATCATGGCGGGGATGTTGTACGCCACCATTTTTTCGTAAATGGGATACCACTGTTTGTCACTCAAGGGCGGCGATGTCCAGTGACCACCCGATGGGTCTGGATTCAAATTGATACCCACGTTGCCATATTCTTTGACGCAGCGCTCCAACTCTGGAATGCAGGTGGCTGGGTCAACACCGGGTGACTGCGGCAACATGGCCACAGGCACAAAATGATCTGGAAACAATTGGCTCACGCGGTAGCACAACTCATTGCAAATGGCAGCCCATGTGGAAGACACATTGAAATCGCCAATGTGGTGTGCCATGAAACTGGCTCGCGGGCTAAATAGGGTCAAGTCAGATCCGCGCTCTTTCATCAATCGCAATTGATTGGTCTCAATCGATTCGCGCAACTCGTCGTCGCTGATTTTGAGGTCGGCAACTTTAGGGCCGAGCTCCGGCGTATTCAAATTGGCAATCTGTGCATTGCGCCAGTTTTCTAGCGCCTTAGGGGCTGTGGTGTAGTGACCGTGGCAATCAATGATCAAAGGTTTTTGGGTACTCATGAAGGTGTCCAATTGAAAAATGAAGGGGGAAAATTAAGCCGTGGGGCCGGACCATAAGGAAGCAGGCACCATGGCCTCACCTCGCATGAGCAGGCGTGCTGTTCTGAGGAGTGCAGCTTGCGTCACATTTTGTCTGCCAGGCAAGTTGGGCGCAGGCTCTGTTTGCAAAGCCACACTGAACTCACCCGTGGGGTGTTCCACCGAAACGTTTTTGGCAGCGCCCGGTGGCATGACAGCAATGCCATCGCACACAGAGCCTTGCAACACACATGCAGTGCCTACCGTGACGGCAGCCAGTACGCCTATGGCATCGTGACACACATGCGGAATGAAACTGCGCGTGGTCAAAGCGCCGCCATTTTGTGGGGGTGCGATGAGGGTCATTTTGGGATAGTTCTTTTGACTCACATCGCCCAAGCCCATCAACAAAGAGACTTGCAATCGCAGCGCTTCAATTTTGGTTTTAAGTTCTGAGTCGGTATTCAGGTCGGCCACCGATTCATAACCTGTTCGGCCTACATCAGAGGCCTTGAACATCACCAATGGCATGCCGTTATCGATGCAAGTCACGTCCAAAGTGAAAGAGGAAAAACCTTGGCCTGTCACTGTTAAGGTGTCTCTGACCTTGCCGGTAGGCAGCAGACCAGAGCAAACTGAACCTGCTGTGTCTAAAAAGTTGATCACAACAGGCGCGGAGGTGCCAGGAGCACCATCGATGCGCGCGTTGCCTTCGTATTGCACCAAGCCGCCGGTGGTGTCGACCGTAATGTCACATTGCATGTTGGTATTTAAAGTCAACACACGGAATGTGGTCTGATCGCCTTGAGCTTGAACCATTCCCGTTTCAAGCGCAAAAGGCACCACGGCAGCCAACATGTTGCCGCAGTTAGGCGTGGTATCAACCGTGTCGTTGTTGGGCTGGAGTTGCGCAAACAAAAAATCAAGCGCGACGCCGGGCACAGTACTTTGGCTCACGATACCCACCTTGCTGGTGAGTGGATGTGCACCACCCAAACCATCGATTTGACGTTTGTCAGGCGACCCCATGGCTGCCAATAAGACTTTGTCTCTGAGTTTGATGTCTGTTGGCAGATCGGACGCTTTGTAGAAAGGCCCCTTGGAGGTGCCGCCACGCATCAACAAGCAAGGAACCGCAGTTTGAGAAGAAGCTTTCATGGTCTAAATCCAAGCGTCTAAGTGATAAGAATTTGCCAATTTTCCAACTTAACACTCCTTTGAACTAGGCCTACGCAACACTAGCAGATAGAACAAATTTACATAACATAGGTCCTGTTATGGCAAAATTCATTAATGGATCTCAAGCAAATTGAATATTTTGTGCGCGTAGCCGAAATGGGAAGCTTTACCCGCGCCGCCATTGCCCTCAATGTGGCGCAGCCTGCATTGAGTCGCCAGATCAGGCTGCTGGAAGTTGAGTTACGACAAAATTTACTCAAACGCAACGGGCGCGGCGCCAGCCCCACCGAGGCCGGCTTGTTGCTTTTAGAACATGGGCGAGGCATCTTGCATCAGGTAGAGCGCGCCCACGAAGAACTAGGCCGCGCTCGCAGTGGCATTACCGGACGCGTCGCTTTAGGACTTCCGCCCAGTGTGGCCAGGGTCTTAACAGTACCACTTACGCGCGCCTTTAGAGAAAAGCTGCCAGAAGCGCAAATGTCAATCAGCGAAGGCTTGACTGCAGCCATGCAAGAAAGCCTGCTGAACGGCAGGCTTGACATCGCGTTGCTCTACAACATGAAAGCCACATCAGGATTGGAAATTTCGCATCTGGTTAGAGAAGAGTTGTGGCTGGTTCAAAAACGTCCGCCGGGTCTTCAAGAAGACCCACCGCCGCCGCCAATTGATTTGAAAGATGTCTCAAAACTTCCCCTGGTCATTCCAAGCCGACCCAACGCCATCCGAATGCATGTGGAATCAGAAATGGCTGCCCTTGGCACGCGACCTCAAATTGCCCTCGAAATTGACGGTGTTACAGCCATCCTTGATTTGGTAGCAGATGGCGCAGGCTGCGCCATCTTGTCGCGCAATGCCGTGACGCGCTCCATCAACCCATCCGCCTTTTCAACCCGTCCCATTTCAAACCCGCAACTGAGCATTGAGTTGAGTTGTGTGGTCAGTTCACAAAGACCAAGCACACTCACTCAGCAAGCAACACTGCGCCTCATTAGGGAAACTGCTTTGAGCTTGTTAGAGTCTGTGTAAGGAATGAACTGCCAATCGACAGCGGTCATTGCTTGGGAATACCGGCACGTTGAATAACTTCACCCCAGCGCTTGGTCTCACTGCTTAACAAATCGGCAGCTTGCTGCAAGCTTCCTGGCTGCGGGTCGACATTCATATCCAGCAGTTTTTTCCGAACATCAGCTGAATTCAAAGCATTCTGAATTTCTTGATTTAACTTTTGAACAATGTCACGGGGTGTTTTGGAAGGCGCGGCAAGAGCATTCCAAGAAGCTGCATACAAATTGCGAATACCGGCTTCTTTGGCTGTGGGTACTTGAGGCAATGCAACCGAGCGCTTATCTCCTGTCACCGCCAATGCACGCAATGCTTGGCCCTTAATTTGAGGCAACACGGGAGCCAGAATTTCAACTGCCAAATCAATTTGCCCACCGCGCAATGCAGTCAGTACAGCAGGTGTACCATTGAAGGGTACGACTTGCGCATCGATGCCTGCCGTCGCTTTAAACAACTCTGCAACCAAGTGCTGAGTGCTACCCACATTGATGCTGCCAATGTTCAATTTGCCGGGGTTGGATTTGGCAAAGTTAAGCAGGTCTTGCAGAGAAGTAAATTTAGATTCTTGCGGCACCACAATGGCAACGTCAAACGTGCCTAGTACTGACAATGGCGTTAAATCTTTTTCAGCGTCGTAAGGCAATGTTTTGAAAAGCCCTGCACTCACAGCAGTAGCATTGGACATGAGGAGCAAGGTGTAACCATCTGGCGCAGCTTTGGCCACTGCGTCTGTAGCGACAACACCCCCTGCACCAGGTTTGTTTTCGATCACGATACTCTGCCCTAAATTCTCACCCAATTTTTGGGCCACAGTGCGAGCCGTGAGGTCGGCCACCCCACCTGCACCAAACGGCACCACAATTTTGAGCGGCTTGCTAGGGTATGCAGCTTGACTGAATACGTTACTAGAAAACACGAACAACAAAGTGACGCACGCCAACTTGGCCCACAAAGAATTCTGCTTCATATTAAAGTGCCTTTTCTAATTCCAACAATCGATCGATGACACGACGCGACATCACGCCGCCCGCATCAATTGATAAAATTTTTAATTTACGCTCGGGATTTGCCAAGATATTCTTTTGTTGACGCTCAAGCATCTCCAAGTCTTCACTGAAAATTTTGCCCTGCCCCTCGCGAATGCGCGCAGTCAACTCTTGATCATGGGGCTTGAATTGTCGAACCATGCCCCAGAAATAATGAATGCTGGTGTCTGTTTCCGGCGTAATAAAGTCAACCACCACACTGTAGGCTTTGTCTTTGGGGTCAGCGCTGTAGCCGCCTTTGTCAGCCAAGGCAACTCCCACTTCAATCATCACATGACTGGGTGGTGAAAAACGGCAAATCTGCCAACGATCAACTTTGGCATCTTCTGGTAAATCATTGGCACGCATGGCCATTTGCCAAAATGGAGGTGCCTTGATGCCCTCCATGAATCGGCTGGTGATGACCGAGTTGCCCTCGGTCACGGTTCGACTGGGCGTTTCATCAATTTCAGTTTGCCCAATGCTGGTGGCATGCACGTAGGTTTCGTGTGTTAGGTCCATCAGGTTGTCGATCATCAGGCGGTAGTCACACGCAATGTGATACTGCCCTCCCCCGTAGGCCCAAGCCGGATTTTCAAACCATTCAAAGACTGGCATTTTCTGAGGGTCGACTTTGGTCTTATCGCCAGGCCAGACCCAAACAAAGCCGTAGCGCTCAATGACCGGAAAACTTTTGACTGGCTCAAATCCACGAACATTGTGGCCTGGCATGCTCACCGTGTGGCCATCGCATCCCATGGTGAGGCCGTGATAGCCACAGACCAATTGCCCATTGCAAACTCGGCCCAATGACAAAGGTGCACCGCGGTGGGGGCAAAAATCTTCGACCGCCGACAAAGCATTTTCAGGCCCTCTAAAAAAGACCATGGCCTCATTGCAAATTTTCCGACCAAAAGGCTTGTCTGTGATTTCGTCAGCACGACAGGCAACATACCATTCATTTTTTAGAAACATGTCATCTCCTTTGGAGGTGAGGGGAACACACTTGGAAATTTTTCAATCATTTCAAAAAACCACAGCTGTGGGCGACTTCGTTAATGAGCGCGGAGGTAATTAATGTAAAGTCTCTAACTAGAGCTTACCAATATGTCCCCACTTTATCTACAAAATTGGCTACAAGCCTATTTAATTTGAAAGAAACACTATGAGACTCATTAGCTTCTGGCTCAACAATACTGCATGCTATGGCGCAGTTCACGGCAACAAAGTATTGAATCTCACCTCTATCTTCGGTGCTGAAGCACCCGATCTCAAAACCCTGATCGCGAAAAAAATGTTGGCGCAAGCCGCTGAAGCATTGAGCAAACACACACCCGATTTGTTATTTGAAAACCTGTCTCTTTTGCCGGTTATTCCCAACCCAGAAAAAATCATGTGCGTGGGTCTGAACTATCACGATCATGTGAAGGAAACAGGCCGGGACCTCACAGAAAAGCCAGCCATTTTTTCACGCGTTAACTCTTCACAAGTAGGGCATGGTCAAGACATCATGCGTCCCCCTGAGTCGCATCGCCTTGACTACGAAGGTGAAATTGCCATCATCATTGGTGAAGGTGGTCGCCGTATTTCGGAAGCTGATGCTTGGAAGCACATTGCCGGCTACTCTTGCTACAACGATGGCTCGGTGCGAGATTGGCAAAATTTCACCACCCAATGGACGGCTGGTAAAAATTTCTGGCGCACGGGTGGCTTTGGCCCCTGGATGGTCACTGCTGATGAAATCAAACCTGGCCAAACTTTGACACTGAGCACTCGATTGAATGGTGTTGAGTTGCAGCGCGCAACCACCGACATGATGATTCACAGCATTCCACGTCAAATTGCCTACATCTCTACATTCATTCCGCTTGAACCTGGCGATGTCATTGTGAGTGGCACGCCCGGCGGCGTAGGCAACAAACGCACACCTCAGGTTTTCATGAAGCCCGGTGATGTGGTTGAAATTGAAGTCGATGCGATTGGTATCTTGCGCAACACCATCAAAGACGACCTGGCCACAACTGTTTAAAAGCTTTGACTTTGCGCCTTGGCCCCCATGCGGGCACTGATTTCAAAAAACTCCGCCACGGTGTCTTCAATGATGTCCTTGGCGGTTTTCACTGAATCAATCAGCCCCGCTGACTGCCCCGCCAAGGCAGGCGCCGCTTCCATGTCACCTTTGAAGTAAACATTCAAAATGCCTTTCATGTCATCAAATGACATGATGCCTTGCTCGTGAATGACGCTGGTGCGCTCCGATTTGAGGGCGCGAATACATGGTGTTGATTTGGTATTCAACATCCAAGTGCCCGTTTCTTTGGAACTGACGATGGCATTTTTAAAGTTGTCGTGAACAGGACTTTCTGCACAACTGACAAAACGCGTTCCCATTTGGATGGCTTCGGCGCCCAAGGCAAAAGCCGCAGCCATGCCTCTGCCATCGCAAATACCACCCGCTGCAATCAAGGGCACATCGACCTTGGCACGAATCGCTTGCAAAAGTACCAGCGTTGAAACGTCTTCGGGGTTTTTGAAGCCACCTCCTTCAGAGCCTTCAACGACCAGGCCATCAATACC
>Ga0255112_1000651_pt1 | contig 10613 bp, 9 predicted proteins | sample Law_Yuk_RepB_8h_FD_188470 | JGI IMG/M metagenome (GOLD analysis project Ga0255112, IMG submission 188470) | Freshwater microbial communities from St. Lawrence River, New York, United States - Law_Yuk_RepB_8h | ecosystem: Environmental > Aquatic > Freshwater > River | place: USA: New York... | reverse complement strand
TTCTCAGCATGCCCAAGTAGGTTTTTAATTGCGATTTGAGGGTGTCGTCTAACATGGTATTTTTTTCCTAATGCAATTTCAAATTCAAGTCGGTGCGCTGCACAGGCTTACTGTCAACGCCCTGAGATTCAGGGCGTTGAACTTTTCACTGATATGTCCTAACTTAGATCTTGCCGACCAAGTCGAGTGAAGGTGTCAAAGTCTTAGCGCCTTCTTTCCACTTAGCAGGGCAAACTTGACCAGGGTTGGCTGCTGTGTACTGTGCGGCAGTCAACTTGCGAAGTGTTTCAGAAACGTCACGGGCGATTTCGTTAGAGTGCACTTCCATGGTCTTGATGGTGCCTTCTGGGTTGATGATGAAGGTACCGCGCAAAGCCAGGCCTTCTTCAGCAATGTGCACGCCAAACGCGTTGGTCAGGGTGTGAGTCGGGTCGCCCACCAATGGGAACTTGGCTTTGCCCACAGCGGGTGAAGTCTCGTGCCACACTTTGTGTGAAAAGTGGGTGTCGGTGGTCACGATGTAAACCTCGGCACCGGCCTTTTGAAAGGCCGGGTAGTTGTCAGCAGCGTCTTCAATTTCTGTGGGGCAATTGAAGGTGAACGCAGCTGGCATGAAGATCAAAACAGACCACTTGCCCTTGAGGCTGGCGTCTGAAACTTCAATGAACTTGCCGTTGTGGAAAGCTTGGGTTTTGAAGGGCTGAACTTGCGTGTTGATAAGTGTCATGGTGTTACCTTGAGGTTGGTTTTAAAAAAATGTTGAATGAGAAAACTCATTGAGGCCTATCGTAAACCCTAATAGTGATAACCCTGATTGGGATTACTTATGAGTGCGATAGTTTTCATTTGGATCACCCATGCATAATTGACGTTAACGTAACGTCAACTCATCAAGGGGTATTCATGGACATCCAAGGCAAAGTTTTCATCGTGACGGGCGGCGCATCGGGTCTGGGCGAAGGCACGGCCCGCATGTTGGCAGGCCATGGCGGCAAAGTGGTGATTGCAGACATGCAAGCTGAAAAAGGCGAGGCCATCGCCAAAGAATTGGGGGGTGCTTTCGTCAAGTGCGACGTTAGCAACGAAGCCGACGGTCAAGCTGTGGTTGCCAAGGCTGTGTCGCTTGGCAAATTGGTGGGCTTGGTGAATTGTGCTGGTATTGCCCCTGCCGAAAAAACAGTGGGTAAAAATGGCGCGCATTCACTGGCGGTATTTAGCAAAACCATCACCGTCAATTTGATTGGCAGTTTCAACATGATTCGATTGGCATCCGAGGCCATGTGCAAAAACGAACCGGAAGCCACAGGCGAACGCGGCGTCTTGATTTCTACGGCTTCTGTGGCCGCTTACGACGGTCAAATTGGCCAAGCCGCTTACTCTGCTTCCAAAGGCGGTGTGGTGGGCATGACCTTGCCGATTGCCCGCGATCTTGCACGAAACGGAATTCGCAACATGACCATTGCGCCCGGCATTTTTGGCACGCCCATGGTGTTTGGCATGCCGCAAGAAGTCCAAGACGCGTTGGCAGCAGCTGTCCCCTTCCCTAGCCGCCTAGGAACACCCAACGACTATGCCAAATTGGTCAAGCATATTTTGGAGAACGACATGCTCAATGGCGAAGTGATTCGCCTGGATGGCGCCATTAGGCTCGCTCCAAAGTAAGCCATACTTTTGCCATCTAACACCCTGTGAGCGACATGAAGTTATTGAAGATAAGCTGCGTCCAAAATATTGCAGTCGGAGTTTTGGCTTTCGGCTTGAGCGCTTGCGCGTTACAACCCAAAAACTTTAACTACGCCACACCCGATCAACCTAACGACCCTGTGGGTTATCAAGAAAAACCAGGCTGGGCCACTCAAGGTTTTGCAGTGGCTGCCGCCAATCCTTTGGCCACCGATGCGGGTTACCAAATTCTCCTAGCGGGTGGCTCTGCCATTGATGCGGCCATTGCGGTTCAAATGGTTTTAACTTTGGTTGAACCTCAGTCAAGTGGCATAGGCGGTGGTGCTTTTGTTCTGCACCACGATGGCAAAAAAGTAGAGGCCTACGATGGTCGTGAAACAGCCCCTTCGGCCGCTACAGATAAACTTTTTTTAGATACGCAAGGCAAGCCTCTGCCCTTCATTGACGGTGTTGTCAGCGGCCTGTCGGTAGGGGTTCCTGGCACCCTCACAGTGCTTGAAATGGCACACAAAGAACATGGCAAATTACCTTGGGCAACATTGATACAGCCGGTCATTCAACTGGCAGAGGAAGGCTTCAAGCTCAGCCCTCGCTTGCATAGCGCGTTGTTGGCTGAAAATTATTTAATCAATGACCTTGTCGCCGCAAGCTACTTTTACGATGCGCAGGGCAAACCATACCCTATCGGTCACATCCTGAAAAATCCCGAGTTGGCAGCTGTCATGCGCGACATTGCAAAGCGTGGATCCCAAGCTTTGAAGGATGGCCCTGTGGCCGAAGCCTTGGTTAAAAAAGTGCGACAACACCCCACACGCCCTGGCAGCATGACAATGCAAGATTTGGCCAATTACAAAGCCAAAAAACGCGATCCTTTGTGCTTTGATCATTTGGTGCAAACAACTGGAAAAACCTATCAACTTTGCGGTTTCCCACCACCCAGTTCGGGCACATTGGCCATCGGGCAAATGCTGGGCATTTTGAACAACACTGCGGCCGGGACAATGCAACTTGAGCAAGGTTTGCCTTCGGCCGATTGGCTGCACTTTTACACAGAAGCAGCCCGTTTGGCTTTTGCAGACCGTGGCCAATTTGTGGCGGACCCTGATTTTGTTCAGCCACCTGGCGGTGATTGGCGGACGCTTTGGAATACCCAGTACCTCAAACAACGCAGCAGCCTCATCGGCGCGAAAAGCATGAAGGTGGCACAACCTGGCAATCCTGCTGGAACCAAGACTGCCTTTGCACCCATGCAGGCACAAGAAGAACATGGTACCAGCCACATTAGCGTGATTGACAAGTTCGGCAATGCTGTGGCCATGACCACCACCATCGAAGCCGTCTTTGGTTCTAGAAACATGGTCAATTCAGGCCAAGGCAGGCACGGTGGTTTTTTGTTGAACAACGAGCTGACCGATTTTAGTTATGCGCCTGCAGACGCCAAAGGCATGCCCATTGCCAATCGGGTTGAAGGTGGCAAACGGCCGCGCTCTTCTATGTCTCCAACTTTGGTGTTTGAAAAAGACACTGGCAAATTGAAAATGACGGGCGGTAGCCCAGGCGGTGCTGTCATCATTCACTACACAGGCAAGCTTTTGGTTGGCACATTGCAATGGGGCTTGAACACACAGCAAGCTATCAACTTGCCCAATTTCAGCTCACTCAATGGCCCTACCATTTTGGAAGAGAGGCGCTTTCCAGAAAGCACCATCAAAGCGCTGCAGGCTAAGGGCCATGAGGTTCGTGAAACCCCCTTGATCAGTGGTCTTCAAGCTGTTGAAGTAACACCCACAGGCTTCTTTGGGGGTGCAGATCCTCGGCGTGAAGGCGTGGTGATGGGCCCCAGACCCTGAAAAAAAGAGTCCGCCCCTCTCGGGATGGACTCTTTGTGCTACCAGGCTTTGCAGTTCAGCTCAATACGTTTGACCCAGTTGGCCCAAAATGGCTGGGTTTTCCAAAGTGCTAATGTCTTGCGTAATTTCCTCGCCTTTGGCCAAGCTGCGCAACAAGCGGCGCATGATTTTGCCGGAACGAGTCTTAGGCAAGTTCTCTCCAAAGCGAATGTCTTTAGGCTTGGCAATGGGGCCAATTTCTTTGGCGATGTGATCGCGCAATTGTTTGGCAATGGCCTTGCCTTCGTCTCCTGTCGGCAAGGGCCGCTTCAGCACCACAAACGCACAAATGGCTTCTCCGGTTGTTTCATCGGGACGACCCACCACAGCGGCTTCGGCCACCAGCTCGGTGCAGCTGACCAAAGCAGATTCAATTTCCATCGTGCCCATGCGGTGGCCCGACACATTCAACACGTCGTCAATGCGGCCCGTGATGGTGAAGTAGCCTGTTTCGGCATCGCGAATGGCACCGTCGCCGGCCAAGTAGTACTTGCCTTGGAAATCGGCTGGATAGTAGCTTTTCACGAAACGCTCGGGGTCACCCCAGATGGTTCGAATCATGGAAGGCCATGGGCGCTTGACCACCAAGATACCACCTTGGCCGTTGGGCATGTCTTTGCCTGTTTCGTCCACGATGGCGGCTTGAATACCAGGGAAAGGCAGTGTGCAAGAACCGGGCACCATGGGTGTCACACCAGGCAGTGGCGTGATCATGTGACCACCGGTTTCGGTTTGCCAGAAGGTGTCGACAATGGGGCAGTTGCCACCGCCCACGTGCTTGTGATACCACTCCCACGCAGCGGGGTTGATGGGTTCGCCCACAGAGCCGAGCAAGCGCAAGCTGCTCAAGTTGTAGCTCTTGGGATGCACCGCATCATTGGCTTCAGCCGCTTTGATCAAAGAGCGAATGGCAGTAGGCGCCGTGTAGAAAATTGAGACCTTGTGGTCTTGAATCATTTTCCAGAAACGGCCTGCGTCAGGGTATGTGGGCACACCTTCAAACACAATTTCTGTACCGCCCAAGGCCAAGGGGCCGTAGGTGATGTAGGTATGGCCTGTGACCCAACCAATGTCGGCCGTGCACCAGAACACGTCGTCTTGTTTCAAGTCGAAGGTCCATTTGGTGGTCAGGGCCGCGTGCAACAGGTAGCCGCCTGTAGAGTGTTGAACACCTTTGGGCTTGCCTGTTGAGCCAGAGGTATAGAGCAAGAACAAGGGATGCTCAGCACCCACCCATTCTGGCTCGCAGGTGTTGGCTTGCTTGGCCACCAAGTCGTGCATCCAAGTGTCGCGACCTGCAGTCATGGCGACATCGGCGCCGCTGCGCTTGACTACCAACACATCTTTGATGCTGCCGCAACCGCCCAAGGCAATGGCATCGTCGACAATGGATTTCAAAGGCAATTGTTTGCCACCGCGAATTTGGTGGTCGGCCGTGATCACAGCTTTGGCGCCCGTATCTTCAATGCGATCGCGCAATGACTGGGCTGAGAAACCACCGAACACCACGGAGTGTGTGGCGCCAATGCGGGCGCAAGCTTGCATGGCCGCCACCCCATCAATTGACATGGAAATGTAGATGATGACGCGGTCGCCTTTTTGAATGCCGATGGATTTGAGTCCATTGGCAATTTGGCAGGTTTTGGCCAGCAATTGGCTGTATGTAATGCGCGTGATTTCACCACCGTCAGCTTCAAAAATGAGGGCCGTTTTATTGCCTAAGCCTTTTTCTACATTGCGGTCTAAGCAGTTGTAAGAGGCATTCAGGGTGCCGTCTTCAAACCATTTGAAGAAAGGCGCTTTGGATTCATCCAAAACCTTGGTGAAGGGTGTTTTCCACGATATGAATTCTTTGGCTAGCCGAGCCCAGTAGCCTTCGTAATCTGTTTCAGCCTCTTTACAAAGGGCTTGGTAAGCTGGCATACCAGAGATATGGGCATTTTTAACGAAGTCAGCACTGGGCTGGTAAACGGTGGCGCTCATGATGTGTCTCCTTAGGAACTTATTCGAATTGCTGGTGCTGAATGTCGTGCTTGGCTCTTACAAAGCCCTGACTGACAGTATTCTTTCATATCTTGTTAAATCCGACACATTTCGGCAAATCTACGGCTTTAAAATCAAACAAACTTCTCTAAAGATCAACCATGGCTTCCAACCCCCAACCCCATTCCCAAAAAACGGACCTTCGCCCCCTGCCTAAGCTGATTTTTGCCAGTCGTTGGTTGCAACTTCCCCTCTACCTCGGCTTAATTTTGGCGCAGGGTGTCTACGTGTTCCATTTTTGGGTGGAGCTGGTGCATCTTTTGGAAGCCGTATTTGGCAGCCAAACAGCCCTTCAAGCTTTGATCTCTGGCATTGGTTACAAAGTCGACGCCCCCATCACGCAATTGAATGAGACCATCATCATGTTAGTGGTCTTAGCACTCATTGACGTAGTCATGATTTCCAATCTGCTCATCATGGTCATTGTGGGTGGCTACGAAACATTTGTGTCGCGCATGGATTTGGAAAACCACCCCGATCAACCAGAATGGCTGAGCCATGTGAATGCGTCTGTTTTGAAAGTGAAATTAGGCACTGCCATCATCGGCATCAGTTCCATCCACCTGCTCAAGACATTCATCAATGCTGCTAACTACACCGAACAAGTTCTGATGTGGCAAACCATCATCCATGTCACCTTCCTTCTCAGTGCCTTGGCCATTGCCTACACCGACAAGCTGATGTCACACCACAACAACCATTGAAAATAGTGAACAGGCAGCTTTCAGCTCCTGAATTTTGAAAATTTAAATAAGACTTCGTGAAAGTAAGACATGACCACCTTGATTAAAGAAGAAGACCTGATTGAATCCGTAGCAGCTGCCCTGCAATACATCAGCTACTACCACCCTGCTGATTTCATCTCCCACTTAGCTTCTGCGTACCACCGAGAGCAAAGCCCCGCGGCCAAAGACGCCCTTGCGCAAATTTTGACCAACAGCAAAATGAGCGCCATGGGCCATCGTCCCATGTGCCAAGACACCGGCATCGTCAATGTGTTTTTGAAAGTCGGCATGGACATCAAGTTTGACAACTTCAAAGGCGGCTTAGAAGATGCCATCAATGAAGGCGTGCGACGAGGTTACAACTATGCCGACAACATGTTGCGCGCATCGGTAGTTTCCGATCCTGAATTTGCTCGCAAGAACACACAGGACAACTCCCCTGCCGTGATCTTCACGCAAATAGTGCCCGGCAACAAACTGGACATCACCGTGGCTGCAAAAGGAGGCGGTAGTGAAAACAAGTCCAAGATGGTCATGCTCAACCCCAGCGACAGTGTCGTCGACTGGGTCTTGAAAACAGTCCCCACCATGGGTGCTGGTTGGTGCCCTCCTGGCATGTTGGGAATTGGCATTGGTGGTACTGCAGAAAAGGCAGCCCTGATGGCCAAAGAAAGTTTAATGGACGACCTCGACATGTACCAGTTGCTAGAGAAATCAAGCAAGGGCGAAAAGCTCACTCAAGTTGAAAACATGCGCTTGGAAATTTATGAAAAAGTCAATGCGCTTGGCATTGGCGCTCAAGGTTTGGGTGGCCTCACCACGGTGCTTGATATCAAAATCAAGATGTACCCCACCCACGCCGCCAGTAAGCCTGTGGCCATGATTCCCAACTGCGCCGCCACCCGACATGCGCACTTTGTGATGGACGGCTCTGGCCCCGTTTACTTGGATGTGCCTTCCCTCGATTTGTGGCCCGATGTGAACTGGACACCCGATACAAAAAAGAGCAAGCGCATTGATTTAAACGCACTGACTCCCGCAGAGGTGGCGAGCTGGAAACCTGGTCAAACTTTGCTGCTCAACGGCAAAATGTTAACGGGGCGCGATGCCGCTCACAAACGCATTCAAGACATGTTGGCCAAGGGCGAAAAACTGCCTGTCGACTTCACCAACCGCGTCATTTACTATGTAGGCCCGGTAGACCCCATGAAGGGCGAAGCTGTTGGACCCGCAGGCCCCACCACCTCCACACGCATGGATAAATTCACCGAGATGATGTTGGCCCAAACCGGCCTGATTGCCATGGTGGGCAAAGCCGAGCGAGGCCCTGAGGCCATTGCAGCCATCCAAAAACACAAATCAGCCTACCTCATGGCTGTGGGCGGTGCGGCTTATTTGGTGTCCAAAGCCATCAAACAATCGAAGGTGTTGGCCTTTGCAGACTTGGGCATGGAAGCCATTTACGAATTTGATGTGGTGGATATGCCTGTCACAGTGGCGGTAGATTCTGGTGGCACAAGCGCTCACAATACCGGCCCCGCTGAATGGCAAAAACGAATTGCCACGGGAGAGTTCAAAGGCATCAAAGTTGGCGCCAATTGAGCCTGCCCCTCTAAATGTGGGTGCCCGTCAAGGGGCCATCGGCGTTTTTGACAGCGGCATTGGTGGCTTGAGTGTTTTGAAAGCCTTGCGTGCCGAAATGCCGCAAGAGCGCTTCATTTACTGGGCCGACAGTGGCTATGCGCCCTATGGCGAGCGCAGCGACGACTTTGTCATTGCACGAAGCCATCACATCACTGAACAGCTTTTGGCAAAGGGTGCCATGAAGGCCGTGGTTGTGGCATGCAATACCGCCACGGCTGTGGCCATTGAGAGTTTGCGCACCCATTACCCTAAGCTGCCATTCATAGGTGTTGAACCCGCACTCAAACCCGCGCTTGCACAAACGCAAACTGGGTATGTGGGCGTGATGGGCACACAAGGCACTTTGAACAGCACGCGTTTCGACAACTTGCTCAAGACAGTTCAAACAGATGCTTTGCCTAAGAAAGGCCATTTTGTTTTAAAAGCCTGCAAAGGCTTGGCGCTGGCCATTGAAAAGCAAACTGAAAAGTCTTTAAACGACACCACAGAGGTTGCGCAGTTGTGTGCCAAGTACGTTCAGAGCATGGGCTCTTTTGGGCCTGCAAATGCCCAAATAGACACCTTGGTTTTAGGCTGCACGCACTACATTTTTGTGCAAGAAATTTTACAAAAACTGGTTGGTCCTGATGTACAGCTTATTTCAACAGGTGAAGCGGTTGCGAAACAAACCAAACGCTTAATCACACCAGCCAATTTGGTGCCTCTCGCCCCTTCTCGTTCAAGTGAATCTGAAAAGATTGAACTTTGGACCACAGGCGCTTTAAGCGCACTTCAATCTGCGGCCCTTCGGTGGTTAGACCTGCCGCCTGCGTGCTGCCATCAAGCTGCAGCCCAAAGCTTCTCACCACCCTGATCTAGGTGCGTGAGGTAAACCCGCAGCTCAAACTCCCACTGCGCATAATCTGGTGCCATGTGATGGCAAAGCTTGTAGAAAGCTTTGTCGTGTTCGCGCACTTTGAGATGCGCCAATTCGTGCACAGCAATCATTTGCAGAAATGCAATGGGTGTTTCTTTGAACAAGGCGGCCACTTTGATGTCGCGCTTTGATTTCAGTTTGCTGCCTTGAATGCGTGAGGTGGTGGTGTGCAAACCCAAAGCATGTTGAATGATTTGCAGCTTGCTGTCATAACTGACCTTGTTAATGGGATCAGCCTGACGCAAAAATTCATTTTTCAGTTCCATGACGTAGTTGTAGAGTGCGCCATCTGTGCGAATGGTGTGCGACTCTGAATGTCTAGACTTTAACCATTCACCCAAACCAGGACCTTCAATGATTTTCTGCACTTGCAACTGCAGCTTGTCTGGGTAGGTCTGAAGGTAGCGAAATGCAGTCATGAGGCTGTCGATTAGGCTTGCGCTTGGGCCTTGCTTTGACCTCGCTGTACATTGATGGGCAACAACAAAGCCAAACCGACCAGAAACAAAACAGCGGTGGCACCAATTGCCATGCGCTGATTGCCCGACGTGAACCAAGTGATCAATCCATAACCCAATGGGCCCACAATGCTGGCCAGTCGAATGGCAAACGTCCACAAGCCAAAAAACTCAGCCAAACGATGGCTTGGAATGAACAAGCCCGCCATGGCCCTGCCCGTGGATTGGCTAGAACCCATGCAAACACCCGCCAAGGCAGCCGCCCACCAAAAAACTTCTTTGCTGGTGGTCAGCGCTGCCAAAACACAAGTGATGCTCCACCCTACCAAAGTGATCGCCAGCGCCAATTTGTGACCGATGCGATCTTGCACATACCCAAACACCAAAGCGCCCACCAAGGCCGCAATGTTCAATACAAAAATAAGGGCCATGGTTTCTTGCGGCTGAAATCCAATGACTTGTTCGGCGTAGATGGCTGCCAATGTAATGGCAACAGCCACGCCGCCTTGATAGGCCACTGCACACGCCATGAGTTGCATGAAATCTTTGTAGGCTTTGGCTTCTTGAAAGGTTTGACGCAACTGTTGCCACTGACTTTTTGAACGCTCTCGCTCAGGTTGCGGTTTGGCGTGTTCTTTCATGAGTGCAAAGGTAACGCATGCGGCAAGCGCATAAATGAGGGCGGTGACAAGCATGGTGACCGGTACAAACTGTCCCGCAGTTTGGCCTTGGTCTTGTGCCCAAAGCACATAGCCCAAGCAAATACCCAAAGTCAGCATGCCGCCCAAATAACCCCATGCCCATCCCCATGCACTGACGCGTCCCATGGCCTTGGATGTGGCCAGTTCAGGCAAAAAGGCTGCTGTTAAAGATTCGCCGTAAGAGAAAAAAGTGTTGGAGATCACAATGCAAACAACAGCCAAAGCCACCTGACCCGGCCCGACCCAAGCCAAGGCTGCCGTACTGACCACGCAAGCGGCGGTAAAAGCCATGAGCATTTTTTTCTTGGCGGCGTGTCGATCGGCCCATTCGCCCAAAGCTGGCATGGTGAGCATGACAATGGCGTAGGACAGACTGAGTGCACTGGTCCAAGCCAAAGTGGCCCAATCTGCTTGGTCGGCCACTGCGCCCACAAAGTAAGCCGCAAAGACCGCTGTGATGACCACCGTGGTGTAGCCAGAATTGGCGAAGTCATACATGGCCCAGCCAAAGACTTCTCTGCGCTTTACACCCGGATTTAGCATGGCAAGTGGGC
>Ga0255112_1000645_pt1 | contig 10643 bp, 9 predicted proteins | sample Law_Yuk_RepB_8h_FD_188470 | JGI IMG/M metagenome (GOLD analysis project Ga0255112, IMG submission 188470) | Freshwater microbial communities from St. Lawrence River, New York, United States - Law_Yuk_RepB_8h | ecosystem: Environmental > Aquatic > Freshwater > River | place: USA: New York... | reverse complement strand
GCTATGAAATTGGCCAAGAAGTGGTGCCCGTTGACGCTTTGAAATTCAAAGACAGCCGCAAATACCCCGAGCGCATCAAAGAAGCCATGAGCAACACCGGTGAAACCGATGCCTTGGTGGTCATGGGCGGTGCTATTCACAGCATCAATGTGGTTGCTGCTTGTTTTGAATTTGATTTCATGGGTGGCAGCATGGGCTCTGTGGTGGGCGAGCGTTTTGTGCGTGGCGTTGAAACGGCCATCGAGCAAAAAGTGCCCTTTATTTGCTTTACTGCCACAGGTGGCGCACGCATGCAAGAAGGACTTTTGTCTTTGATGCAGATGGCCAAAACGAATGCCGCCCTCACCCGATTGGCCAAAAAAGGCTTGCCCTACATCAGCGTCTTAACCGACCCCACCATGGGCGGCGTATCGGCCGGTTTTGCTTTCATGGGCGATGTGGTCATTGCTGAACCCAAGGCCCTGATTGGCTTTGCGGGCCCTAGGGTGATTGAAAGCACCGTGCGCGTTACGTTACCAGAAGGTTTCCAGCGCGCCGAGTTCTTGCAAGAAAAAGGCGCTATCGACTTCATTTGCGATCGGCGCGAATTGAAGATGAGCATTGCCAATACTTTGGCCATGCTCACACGTCAATCGGCCGACGCGGTGAGTTGATTCACTTCAAGCTGCGAACAAAAGTTCGCTGCGTCTAGAACCCACCGTGTTGCAAACCTGCCAGCAACATGCCGGCAATTTGCAAGATCACCAGCAACACCAAGGGCGACAAGTCAATGCCGCCTGGCTGAGGCAAAGCATTTCGAATAGGCGCCAACCAAGGCTCAACCAATCGAGACAAAAGCATCATGCTGCCGCTGTTAGGCTGCACCCAAGACAAGACGGCATACAGCAAAATAATGACGCTGAGGCCAGATACCAGCCAGTGCAAGACGCCAAACAGACTGGCCACCAAAATACCCAGAAAAGCCGCTTGTGTGCCTGTGAGCACCCACATGGCAGTCACATGGCTCAATTTCATCAACCATGCCGCGACCAGACTGGCCGTATCCAAGCGCCCAATGGCTGGCAAAAAGCGTCTGAGCGGCATCACCATCCAATCGGTCACAGCAAAGACAAAGCGGCCAATGGGGTTCTGAAAAGGCAGTCGTTGCCATTGCATCACCAATCGCATGAGACAAGCTCCACCCACCAAACCTGTGGCGACATCCAAGATCAAATTGACAATTTGTAGAAACACTGAAGACCTCCGAGATCACAAATGATAGCTTGAGCCATAAGGAATCGTAAAATAACGGGTTCCCGCTGAATTTCAGCGTATTTAAGGGCTTTTGTGGCCCTCACTTTAGAAGCGCTCCTCATGTCAGACACGCCAGCAGAAAATCAAACCGCACCCATCGTTGACGAGAACCAACTGATTGCCGAACGCAGAAGTAAGCTCAAAGCCATGCGAGAAGCTCAAAAAGAAGGTAAAGGCGTCGCCTTCCCCAATGACTTCAAGCCAGAAGATCGCGCAGCAGGCCTCACAAATGCCCATGGTGAGAAGGCGCCTGAAACTTTAAAAGGCGAAGGCATTGCGCCAACCACAGCCAAAATTGCAGGCCGCATGATGCTCAAGCGTGTGATGGGCAAGGCCAGCTTTGCCACCTTGCAAGATGCAACCGGTCGCTTCCAAATTTACGTCACACGCGACGACATTGGCGAAGAAGCCTACAACGATTTCAAGCATTGGGACCTGGGCGACATTGTGGCGGCCGAAGGCTATGTGTTCAAAACCAAAATGGGCGAGTTGTCACTGCACGCCACCAGCGTGCGAATGCTGACCAAGAGCCTGCGCCCCATGCCCGACAAGTTTCATGGCGTGGCGGACCAAGAAATCAAGTACCGTCAGCGCTATGTTGATTTGATGATGGACGAAGAGGCGCGTAAACGTTTCACTGCTCGCAGCAAAGCCGTTAGCGGTCTTCGCGATTTCATGGTCAAACACGACTTCTTAGAAGTTGAAACACCCATGTTGCACCCTATTCCTGGCGGTGCCAACGCCCGCCCCTTTGTCACGCACCACAATGCGCTTGATCAAGAAATGTACTTGCGCATTGCCCCCGAGTTGTACTTGAAACGCTTGTTGGTGGGGGGGTTTGAGAGGGTCTTCGAAATCAACCGCAACTTCCGCAACGAAGGCATTTCCGTTCGCCACAACCCCGAATTCACCATGATGGAGTTCTACGCGGCTTATTGGAACTATCAAGACTTGATGGGCTTTACCGAAGAGTTGGTGCGTGACGCTGCCATGAATGCAGCAGGTCATTTGCAACTGAGCTATGGTGGCAAACCTGTCGATTTGGCCAAGCCATTTGAGCGCCTCACCATTCGAGAAGCCATTGTGAAGCACACAGACGCTGGCGATAAAGTTGACGACGCAACATGGCTCATTCAAGCCCTGCAAAAACTGGGCATGAGCGAAGCCAAGAACAAATTGTCTCAAAAATCATTGGCCGGCTTGCAAGTTTTGTACTTTGAAGAAACTGTCGAAGACAAATTGTGGGAGCCCACGTTCATCATGGAACACCCCACCGAAATTTCACCCTTGGCACGCGCCAACGACCTTCGCCCCGAAGTCACAGAGCGCTTTGAGCTCTACATCACTGGCCGTGAATTTGGCAATGGCTTTTCAGAATTGAACGATGCCGAAGACCAAGTGGCACGCTTTCAAGCGCAAGTGGACGCCAAAGACAGCGGCGACGATGAAGCCATGTTCTTTGACCACGACTTTGTGCGCGCCTTGGAATATGGCATGCCGCCCGCTGGCGGTTGCGGCATTGGCATAGACCGTTTGATGATGTTGCTGACAGACAGCCCCAGCATTCGCGATGTGATTTTGTTTCCCGCGTTAAAGCGAGAGCAAGATTAAGCGTCAGAACAGGCACGTTCTGAATGCTTCCCTTGGCTTATTGTTTGGGCAATCGATCCGAGCGAGGCGCTTCTGTCACTTCTTTAACCTCAACGTCTACCACCTCGGGCGTATTTTGAGAGCTTGTGCGCCAAGCGCCAAAGGGTGCTTTGTTGCGAGCCATTTTTTGATAGCGCTGCCAGACCACGGCCACTTCGGGTTTTCGGCCACGGACCAAAGACCAAAGTGCGCCAGAAATTAAAGCCAATAGCAAGATGCACAGTGTGCCTAAGACAAAAACCAGTCCTAGCAAACTGAAAAAGATTTTAAAAATCCAAGCAATCAATTGCATATCAGGGCAAGCAAGCCAAGGCTTGTTGGTAATGGACAGACCGCACCAAATCATCCCAAGCCAAGGCGGGCACGGTGGGCAGCAGCGCCAAGCGTCGTGCTTCACTCAAGTCATTAGGCTGCCACCAGCCCTTGACTTGCGCTTCGGCAAGACCTTCTAAGACCTCGTCAATGACTTTGCTGCCCATCAAGGATTGATTGCACAGCAAGGCCACATCACATCCAGCTTCGAGCGCCGCCAAGACACCTTTTGTGAAGCTGATGGGTTGGCCATCCAACACACGTGCGCCTAGCATCGACAAATCGTCACTGAACACTGCGCCAGTGAATTCCAATTGTTCGCGCAAGATTTCTTGGACCCATTTTTGGGAAAACCCAGCAGGCCGTGAGTCCACCTTGGGGTAAATGACGTGGGCGGGCATGACGGCACTCAGCTCGTTGCTCAACCACTCATAGGGCTTGGCATCCTCTTGAAGGATGGCTTTCAGGCTGCGCTTGTCGACGGGGATGTCGACATGTGAATCGGCCTTGACGTAACCGTGTCCTGGAAAATGCTTGCCGCAATTGCCCATGCCTGCACGCTGCAAACCATGCATCAGACTTTTGGCCAGCAAACTGACATTGCGGGCATCGCGACTGAAAGCGCGATCACCAATGACACTGCTTTCGCCATAGTCCAAATCAAGAACGGGTGTGAAACTCAAATCAACACCACAGGCGCGCAACTCTGCAGCCAACAAGTAGCCCACGGCTGTGGCGGCTTTGCAAGCCTTTAAAACACCTTCACCAGCCAGACCTTTGCCATCTTGGACCCACATTTCGCCCAATCGTCGCATGGCAGGCAAATGTGTGAAGCCATCGTTTTTAAAACGCTGAACCCTGCCGCCTTCGTGGTCGACGCAAATCAACAAATCTTTTCGAACAGCCTTGATGTCTGCACACAAAGCCGTGAGTTGCGCGCGGCTTTGCCAATTGCGTCCAAACAAAATGAGGCCACCCGTCAATGGGTTTTTTAGGCGCTTTTTGTCGGAAGCTGTGAGCTCAAAGCCTTCAATGTCGATGATGAGGGGTGCTTGGATGTTCATTCGGTTTTTTCCACGATGCAATAACTTCCTGCGTAATCTGCTTCGTCAGTGACGCTGATGTGTGCTTTTAAATGTTGGGACTCAAACCAGATTTTCAAGGCATCGTGCAAAACAATCACGGGTTGGCCAGAAGGCAGTTTGCCAATTTCGCACGAGCGCCATGTCATGGGCATGCGCATGCCCATGCCAATGGCCTTGCTAAATGCTTCCTTGGCAGAGAATCGTGTGGCCACATAACGAACACCCCGTTCTGGCCATCTGGCACTGCGCGCTTTGTAAGTTGCAAACTCCTGGTCGCTCAAAACCTTTTGAGCAAAGCGGTCGCCATGCTTTTCCAAACTGGCTCTGATGCGCCTGACATCACACAGATCGGTACCGATGCCGTAAATCATGTTGGATGTCTACTCGTTGAATTCAAAAATGGGCCAAGGCTTGGATCATCGGCCTAAGGCATTTAAGTAGCCACGCACTGTAGCAGCGTATCCCACCTCTAGTGCGTCGGCCATCAAGGCGTGGCCAATAGAGACCTCCAACAAACCCGGAACGGCTTGTGCGAATTTGGGCAGGTTGTCTTGGTTCAAATCATGTCCGGCGTTCACGCCCAAGCCTTGCTCAATGGCTGCATTAGCAGTGCCAACGTACTCTGCCAAACAAGCATCGTTGGTGGCTGTACCAAAGCTTGCTGCATAGGGCTCGGTGTACAACTCCACACGATCGGCACCCACTTGCTTCACAAAAACCATTTGATTGGGATCAGGGTCCATGAACAAACTGACGCGAACACCCAAGGATTTGCACTCGTCAATCAAGGGCTTCAGTGTGTCGGCATCTTTGGGAAATGACCAGCCATGATCGCTGGTGAGTTGACCCTCGCTGTCGGGCACGAAGGTTACTTGGTGCGGCCGGACAGTCCGCACAAAATCCATCAATTGGTGAAACGGATTGCCTTCAATGTTGAATTCCCTGTCTGGCCAACGCTTCATCAAGTCGGCCAGTTCAAACACGTCGGAGGCACGAATGTGACGCTCATCGGGGCGGGGGTGAATGGTAATGCCCTGGGCACCCGCTTCTAGGCACATCTGAGCCGCTTTCAGGACACTGGGAATACCCAAGTGGCGTGAATTGCGCAGCAACGCTACTTTGTTGACATTGACGGAAAGCGCCGTTTTAGAATCAGGGGTCATGAAGGTCTCACAAACTTTGAATGTCGATCATCATTTGACGGGTCTTTAAAGTGCCGACACCACAATGGTAATTGAGTAAGGTGCGAAGTTGGGTGCGAAGTGGCGTCAACATGTCTAAGCTCAAACGAAGTGTGTCTGCAAATGGAGATTCACCATCCAACGCGTTTTGCAGCGCCAGCCATTGACCGCCGCTCAAGGCGTGACGATCATCACGGTGTGCCAATCGCAAGCCGCCTTCGGGCACCAAACAATAGTCTCTCGCCTCATCCAAGTCAGCCATGGTGAGGGTCTGAGAATTCAAACTGGGCAGCAGTCCAATTTCTCGAAGCAAGAGCAATTCAAACACTCTGAGAGACGCCTGCAGCAATTCGCCTGGCTCTGTGGCCATGACACGCACAGTGGCAGCGTAGGCATCAAACAATTTGGAGTGAGGATCATCGCGCGCCAAGAGGCGCAGCAACAACTCATTCAGGTAGTACCCCGAAAGCAGCGCATCTCCAGTTGGCATGACATGCCCACCGATCCACTCTACTGACTTCAAGGTTCGAATGTCGGCATCGCCACCATAGGCAACTTGAATGGCTTGAAGCGGCAATAAAACAGGCCTGAACGAGGAGCTTGGTTTTTTGGCCCCTTTAGCAACCAAGGCAATGCGCCCATGGTGCCGAGTGAAAACTTCCAAGATAAGGCTGGACTCGCTCCAGTCATAGCGGTGAAGCACATAGGCAGGCTCATCCGAAATTCGTTTCAAGACAGCGGCCATGGGCTGCCCTTTTTACTCGTAACCGAAGGAGCGAACACGCGCTTCGTCGTCGGCCCAGCCAGAGCGAACCTTGACCCACAACTCAATAAAGACTTTGGCATCCATGAGTTTTTCCAACTCTTGGCGTGCTTCAGTGCCAATGCGCTTCAGGCGCTCACCTTTGTCGCCAATGACCATGGCTTTATGGCCCTCGCGCTCAACCACAATGGTGGCAGCAATGCGAATCATGCGATTGGCTGAACGGCTGGGTTCTTCTTCGAATTTATCAATGACCACGGTGGAGGTATAGGGCAACTCATCCCCCGTGAAACGAAACAATTTTTCACGCACAATTTCACTGGCCAAAAACTTTTCGCTTCGGTCAGTGAGTTCGTCTTCACCATACATCCACGCCTGTTCTGGCAAGTATTTTTCGCAATACCCCATCAGACGTTCAAATTCTGTGAACGGATGTCGCTCTTGCATCTCTTTGAGCCAAGGCGCCAACTCTTCGCGTCGGTTGACGGTGTCCAACTTATTGGCAATCAACAAAACAGGCACATCGGGTTTGAGCAATGTCAAGACTTTGGCGTCGGCGGTGTTGAACATGCCTGCCTCCACCACAAATAGCACCAAATCGACATCGCCCACCGCGCCCAATACTGTTTTGTTCAAAGACTTGTTGAGCGCCGTGTTGTGGCGTGTTTGAAACCCTGGGGTGTCAACAAACACATACTGGGTGGAACCTTCTGTGCGAATGCCCGTAATGCGATGGCGCGTTGTTTGCGCTTTGCGCGAAGTGATGCTGATTTTTTGGCCCACCAGCGCATTGAGCAAAGTCGATTTGCCCACATTGGGCTTGCCAACAATGGCGACCAAACCGCAACGTTGGGCGGGGATGGTTTCTGTGTTCATTCGCGGGCCTTGACTTTCAAAATTTCAAGCATGGCAGCTGCCGCGGCTTGCTCACCAGCACGTCGCGAGGGGCCGCTACCGTGCTGTGAGAGACTGAGTTCGGGAATGTCGCAAGCAACATCAAAAATTTGTCGGTGTGCCGCGCCTGATGTGGCGACCACAGAATACTGAGGGAGCTGCAATTTTCGGCCTTGAAGCCATTCTTGCAGTTCTGTTTTGGGGTCTTTGGCAGCGGCCTGCATTTGCGGATTGATTTCAACATTTTGAAACAATCTGTGCACCAATTGTTCTGCGACTTCGTAACCTGCATCCAGGAAAACAGCACCTAGCAAGGCTTCCAAGGTATCGGCCAAAATAGAGGGTCGGCGCTGTCCACCCGATTTCAACTCACCCTCCCCCAACTTAAGGCAAACTGGAATTTGAAGCGTGAGGGCCAATTGATGCAGCGTTTCTTGCTTGACCAAATTGGCTCTGACGCGAGACAAATCGCCCTCGGGTAAATCACTCAATTGGGCGTAAAGTAAATGAGCAACGGCCAGGTTTAAGACTGAATCGCCCAAAAACTCGAGGCGCTCGTTGTGATCGGCGGAGTAACTGCGGTGCGTGACGGCACGCTCTAGCAAACTTGCATCTTTGAAAGTGTGCTGAAGGCGAACTTGCAATTGACTGAGATCGTCGTTCAAACGGATAGCCTGACAGTGAATTTAAAAAGTGGCAGTTTCAATGAATGTTGACAAGTTCAAGACAGCAAGCTCAATTGAATGCGCCAATGCGTCCCAGATTTCCAAAATTCATCCAAACAAAAAACGCCCGACCGACGATGTTGGCGTCGGGTACAAAACCCCAATATCGTGAATCAAGAGAATTGTCTCGATTGTCGCCCATCATGAAGTAGTGTCCTTCAGGCACCTTACAAACGACACCCTCTATGGTGTAGTTGCACTGATCTCTAAAAGGAAAATCGTCGGCGCCAGGAATGAAGGCAGGCCGCTCGTCATCCACAATCAAATTGTGCGGCTGGGTACCCAATTTTTCCTGCGATTGTTTGAAGTAGCGCATGACAGACTCATCAAAAAATTCTGGCAACGCCTCGGTTGGCACAGGCTGACCATTGATCGTGAGTTTTTTGTTCAAGTAGGCCACTTGGTCACCCGGAATAGCCACCACCCGTTTGATGTAATCGACACTGGGGCGTGGGGGGTAACGAAAAACCATCACATCACCGCGCGCGACGGGCGTACCTTGAGTTAGTTTGAAGTTGACCACTGGCAAACGAACGCCGTAGTGAAATTTATTCACCAAAATCAAGTCGCCGATCCACAGGGTTGGAATCATGGAACCCGAAGGAATTTTGAAGGGCTCAAATAAAAATGAGCGCAGCACAAAAACGACCAAAATGACAGGAAATAATCCGGCGGTCCAGTCCAACCACCAGGGTTGCATGAGCAGTCGATCGCGCGCTTCGCCCGTATCGGTGTCTTGTCTGTCGATGCCCATTTTGGACAATTCTTGTTGGCGCTTGGCTTTTTCTTGGTCAAGTTGTTCAACTGCTTTAAGTCGCTGCGGCCAAAAATAAAACTTTTCAGCCAGCCAATAAACACCTGAAATGATGACCGCCATGAGCATCAGCAAGGCAAAGTTGCCTTCAATCATGCCGCTGTACCAAGCACCAGCATAGCCTAGCAAGGCAGCCAGCAAAAAACCCGTTATGACTTCCATCAATCTTCTACCTGCAAAATAGCCAAGAATGCCTCTTGCGGCACCTCAACTGAGCCAATTTGTTTCATGCGTTTTTTACCCGCTTTTTGTTTCTCGAGCAATTTGCGTTTGCGCGAGATATCACCACCATAGCACTTGGCCAGCACGTTTTTACGCAAGGCTTTGACCGTTTCACGGGCAATGATGTTGGCACCAATGGCCGCCTGTATGGCCACATCGAACATTTGACGGCTGATAATTTCTCGCATTTTGGCCACCACAGCACGGCCGCGATAGGCCGACTGCGTGCGGTGGACGATGATGGACAGTGCATCAACCTTCTCGCCGTTAAGCAAAATATCGACTTTCACCACATCGGAGGCGCGGTATTCTTTGAATTCGTAATCCATTGAAGCATAGCCTCGTGAGACCGATTTCAATTTGTCAAAAAAGTCCAAAACGATTTCGCCTAAAGGCATCTCATAAGTGAGCATGACCTGTCGACCGTGATAGGACATGTTGAGTTGGACGCCCCGCTTTACGTTGGCCAGTGTCATGACAGGTCCCACATAATCTTGGGGCATGTACAAATGCACCGTGACAATGGGCTCGCGAATCTCTAGCATCTTGCCTTGGTCGGGCATTTTGGCGGGGTTCTCGACCATCACCACCTCACCATCGCCTTTGACTACTTGATAGACCACACTGGGTGCCGTGGTGATCAGATCTTGGTCAAACTCACGCTCCAGGCGCTCCTGCACAATTTCCATGTGCAACAAACCCAAGAAGCCACAGCGAAAGCCAAATCCAAGGGCTTGAGAAACCTCAGCTTCGTAATGCAAAGATGAATCGTTGAGCTTCAGTTTTTCAAGTGCGTCACGCAGAGAGTCGTATTGGTTGGCTTCAGTGGGGTACAAACCAGCGAACACTTGCGGCTGAATTTCCTTGAAGCCAGGCAATGCTTTTTCGGCAGGGCCTAAATTATTGGGCAGCTTCTTTTCCAAGGTGATGGTATCGCCCACTTTGGCGGCTTGCAGCTCTTTGATGCCTGCAATGATATACCCCACCTCACCGGCCTCAAGACTGTTGCGCGATTCATTGGCTGGGGTAAATACGCCCATGGTGTCTGCGTTGTACACAGTCTCTGTGGCCATCATTTTGAAACGTTCGCCTTTGCCCAATCGGCCATCGACCACGCGGACCAACATGACAACGCCAACATACGTGTCGAACCAACTGTCGACGATCATGGCGCGAAGGGGTGCGTTGGGGTTTCCTTTAGGTGCCGGAATTTTGGCGACGATGGCCTCCAAAATTTCCTCAATGCCCATGCCCGTTTTGGCCGAACAAGGAATGGCTTCGCTGGCATCGATGCCAATGACGTCTTCGACTTCGGCTTTGGCGTTTTCGGGATCGGCTTGAGGCAAGTCCATCTTATTGAGAACGGGCACCACCTCGACACCTAAATCAAGTGCGGTATAGCAATTAGCAACCGTTTGTGCTTCAACACCTTGACTGGCATCGACCACCAACAAGGCACCTTCGCAAGCCGACAATGAGCGTGAAACCTCATAAGAGAAGTCAACGTGACCCGGGGTATCGATCAAATTGAGGTTGTAAATTTGCCCATCTTTGGCTGTGTATTGCAGCGAAGCTGTTTGTGCCTTGATGGTAATGCCGCGCTCTTTTTCAATGTCCATGGAGTCTAGAACTTGCGATTGCATTTCGCGCTCTTGCAAACCACCGCAACGTTGAATCAACCGATCGGCGAGTGTCGATTTGCCA
>Ga0255112_1000633_pt1 | contig 10765 bp, 8 predicted proteins | sample Law_Yuk_RepB_8h_FD_188470 | JGI IMG/M metagenome (GOLD analysis project Ga0255112, IMG submission 188470) | Freshwater microbial communities from St. Lawrence River, New York, United States - Law_Yuk_RepB_8h | ecosystem: Environmental > Aquatic > Freshwater > River | place: USA: New York... | reverse complement strand
CACCACTAATCGGACATCTCCAAGCTCGGCTGGTGTATCGGCAACGCTTACGCCATAGCCGCGCAAGGCATCGATTAATGCCGCAACAAGTGCCGCACCGCCATCCGCGTAACGAGCCTGCTCCAAAACCTGAAAACTGATATCGGACATCTGGCATTCCTCCATGGGACAGAGACATTACAGCGCGAAGCGGACATCCCTCGCCAATTTCACTCTGCGCAGGTTAGACTGCACGCAGGCGATTCTGCTCAGCGATGACGCTGGCCGAACACGCACGAAAAATCCGTGATGCCACCCAAAAGCCAAATGTCTACTTCCACCACCATACCCGACCCAATAAGCCCAAACTGGCAACGCACCGCCTGGCTGATCGTAGCCCTGCTCGCACCCGTCGCGCTCCTCAACTATTTCGACCGGCAAATGCTCGCGGCGATGAAATCGAGCGTCATGCAGGACATCCCAAGCGTTGGCTCGGATGCGAACTGGGGATTAATGCTCGGACAGTTCAAGTGGGTTTACGCTGCGATGAGCCCGATTGGCGGCTACCTCGCGGACCGCTTCTCTCGTCGCTGGACGATTTGTGCAAGCCTCCTCGCCTGGTCGGTGATCACGTGGCTGACGGGGCACGCCACGACGTACGAGCAGCTGATGTGGTCGCGCTCCGCGATGGGAATTTCCGAAGCGTTTTATATCCCGGCCGGGCTCGCGCTGATTGCGGATTACCACTTTGGCACCACGCGCGCGAAGGCGGTTGGTTGGCACCAAGCGGCCATTTATTGCGGCGTGATTCTTGGGGGCTTCACTGGCTATATTGCCGATAGCCCAACGCTTGGCTGGCGCTTTGCCTTTGATGCCGCCGGCATCATCGGAATCATCTACGGAATTGTGCTGTTCTTCTTCCTGAAAGATGCGCCCCGTCCGGCAGGCACAGCTGGTTTGGCTATCGAAAAGCCATCCGTTGCCGCAAGCGCAAAGGCACTCTTCACCAATCCATCCTTTATCCTGATGGTGCTCTACTTCACCCTCCCGGCGCTCTCCGGGTGGGTGGTGCGCGACTGGATGCCCGCTATCCTCAAGGACAAATTTCATATCGGACAGGGCCTCGCCGGCGTCAGTGCCACGCTCTACACCAACCTCGCTGCGCTCGGTGCGGTCTTCCTCGGTGGCTACCTCTCGGACAAGGCGATTCGAAAGAATATCCGTGGCCGGATTTTCGTGAGCGCGACCGGGATGGCACTGATCGTCCCTGCGATCTTTGGCGTTGGGAATGCGAGCTCGCTCGGCATGGCCATCGGGTTTCTGATGCTCTTCGGCGCCGGGTGGGGCCTCTTTGATGGCAATAATATGCCGATTTTGTCACAGGTCGTTCGGCCCGAGCAGCGGGCGACGGCATATGGCCTGATGAACCTTGTGAGTATCAGCTGCGGTGGGCTGGCCGACTTTTGGTTTGGCAAAATGCGGGATGCCAAGATACCGCTGAATGTCATTTTCGGGATGTTTTCGCTGACAGTCCTGGTGAGTGTTGGGTTGATTCTGTTGGTGCGTCCGAAGCCAGAGCTGTCCGCCGACACGCAGCCTGCGGGACACTAACATCTAAAGCAAAATGGAAACCCTTCTGCAGTTTCGCCGCATCGCGGATATCCCAAATGCCCGCGGCGTCGCCGCGCCGTTTGCCGGTGTCCTGAACACAAGTTTGGTCGTCGCTGGCGGTGCGAATTTCCCGATGGCGTATCCTTGGGAACGAGGCGCAAAGGTCTGGCATGATCGCATTTACCGTTTGCGTGAACCGGATGCGGACTGGGAAACCATCGGCAAGCTCCCACAGCCGCTCGGCTACGGGGCGAGCTTTACGGTGGATGGCGGCGTTGTTGTCGCGGGCGGCTCGGATTCGGGGCGGCACTTTGCAAATTGCTACCTGATGATGGAAAACCGCGGCAAGGTTGTGTTCGAGCCGCTGCCAAGTCTTCCCATTCCGCTCGCAAATGTCGGCTTTGCCAAATTTGGAGACCTCTTGGTTGTGGTCGGTGGGCAGGAGACACCAGCATCGACATCGGCGAGTAAGCGTGTCTTTGCCATGGATTCCACCGCCTTTGGAAAAGGATGGTTTGAGCTACCGCCGCTTCCGGGACCCGCACGTATTCTGCCTGGCGTTGGTGTTGTCGCCGACTCGATTTTTGTGTGTTCCGGGGCTGATTTATATCCGGGACCGGATGGCAAAGCGGTGCGCAATTACCTCCGAGATTGCTATCGGTATACGGTTTTCGGTGGCTGGAAGCGGCTGGCCGATTTGCCAAAGGCTGCGGTTGCGCCGCCGTGTCCACTGCCTCAGATCGCGGATGGCCTTGCGATTTTCTCCGGGGATGATGGCTCGCGCGCGTGGATTCCACAGTCTGTGCATCCGGGATTCGATGGTGACATTACAAAAGTGACTGCACGTGGAACCCGTGCGCTTGGCAGTGCTCCGTTTGCGCACGTCACCATAACAGCCGTTGCGTGGCGGGGCAGCTGGGTCATCCCGAGCGGAGAAATCCGCCCGGGAGTACGTACACCAGCCGTCTGGATGATTACATCTGCTGAGAAGTGAGCATCAGTTGTTGGTCTGCAGTTTGTCGATGACTTCCTTCGACACAACAGAGTCAGTGGGCTTGTTACGTTTACCTGTCAGCTTCGCTACCCGATGTGCATAGCAGCTCTTTTCCCATGCACGCCGGCGCAAAAACTGCACCCGTGTGTAGCCCGGGAGCGTCGGCTCGGCTGAAAAGTCCAGCTCAGGCTGGTCATACACTGGCCGATCCCATTCGTATTGCTCATCGCAGAGGTCGAGACGTGGATAGTACGGGTCGTCATCCGGTTTGTTTGCCAGAAGCTGACCATAGGATGGAAATTTCCAGTGGAATCCCTGCTTCGTTGATGCGTTCTTTACACCGGGGTTGGCGATGGATTTGACTTCATAACTTTCTTCTCTGGTGATGCTTCGGTAAAGGTGCTGATCGTTCAGCGACTTATAGTACGTGTCCATTGTGCGCAGAAATCTCTCTCTATACTTCTGGTCGATTTCCGTAGTGGTGACTGGGTTTGTGCTGCCTTTTGAAACCGTCTGGAAATGTGGATACAGCCTGGTGTCTGGCTCGACCCATCCAGCATTGCAACCGAAGAAGAACAACTTTGGGGCGTAAATGCCATGAAAGGCGCTCCAGGAAGCTCGAAGCCACTCGCGGTGAAGTTCAATCTTAATGAACATCCCGAATTCCCACGTACGAAACCGCTTGTATTGCAGAGGAAGCCAGCCGGTTGGAAGCAGCTCATAGTCAAAATCGAGATACTTGACATCGTAGTTTGGGGTGTCCCATTCGTGCCGTGTTGGATGCTCATACGGTAGATTCCGCGTGTCATCGAATGGTAGCGGTCGCCACATATTGCCGATGAAAATGCCATCGTTATTGATGTCCGAGCACATTGTTAGCGATCGTTCAAACCCATGTTGAAACGGAATACGGGCAAGTTCTGGGTTAGGGGATGGTGGTTCAAACTTCGCCAGAATCGAATCTGGGATAGCGGGAATTCCGTACGTTTCCCTCGTCTCGCATTGCGTGGTTGTCTCAGTGTCATGCTTAGTCATGGTGAGTTTCCAAGGTGTTTAGTAGTCAGATGATTTGCTCCTCTGGCTCCACATTTGAATCACTTTTCAGGTCCACCCTGTGACTCAAAAATCGCAATCATCACCGCCGGCGGAACCGGGCTATCCCCTATACGTCAACAATAAAGATTTATCCGTTGACTTTGACCATAAATCTGCTATTCGCCGCCGCTGTCGCGCTCACTTGTGGCCTGGCTTGACGATAGTGGAAACGAAATCTCAAAATGCCTCGTACCAGCTGCATCTTCCAAGACATCCGCGTCGTCCTGGCCGGAATCGATGTTGTCCAAGTCACATTCAACGGAGGCGATAGCAGATTTATCCGATGGTTTTGATGCTGGTGGCGCATTTCGAACAAGGTTTTTACCCATGATAATCGATGTCCGACTTGCAGCTTTCCGGATGTCTTCCTCTGTCATCGCCCAACCATGCCATATCAAATTTCCCATTGTTTTATCCCTTACAAGCCCTTCCAAATTGACTGACCTGCGACACAAAACTGTGTCACTCGTTTTTCGTTCAAGGCTTATGCTTCCATCTGCATCCGAGACATGTTTGTGACCAAATCTTTTAGCCTGGCAATGGCAAGGTGTAGAATCTGGGTGAGGAATAGTGCCAGTGCTACCCGCGTGCAAAATCACATCCAAGTCCGGTGTTGCTGTTTATGTAACATCCAAAGGGGAAATCAGCCTCAAACACAACGCCAAGCCCCTTGGCGCCGCTGCCGTTGCGGTAGAAGTCGACATCTGGCTATCCGGGAACAAAACCCGCTACGCCCTTGCGTACACCCGAGCGAAGCAGGTCAGCGCAGCTCGCATCGATGCAACCGCCGACCTCATCATTTCCGGCACACGCTGGATGACCGTTTCCGATTCCTGGCAGGCGACATCGGGTGGGATTTCTGTTACGCGCACCATCGATATCCACACGCAACAAAACGCTGACTGCGGGTTTGCGCACCGATTTGTCGTCCCCATCGATGCCTGTGCAAAACGCCCCGTATCCCAGCTCTTCATCCCGGCCATCGCCTATGGTAGCAAGCAAACTGTTCCGAAAACGGCACTCGCATCCGACCCGGCGGACAGCATCACGCTTGTTCGCGCCGACCGGCTCCCGTACCCGGATGGCTGTGGAAGCGTTCCGGATGAAGACCATCCCGAGCTGCAAATCGATGCCCGCTTCCAGACGCCGTGTATTGGAATCGAGACCCAGCCGGTTGGTCGGTTGGTTTATGCGATGCCGGGGACGGAAGGCTCCCGCACCTATGTGCACGGTTCAAGCATCGAAAATAACCGCTTTGTCTATCGCGCACAGCCGTTAACTGTTGGCACACGCTCAACCCACAAGCTGCGTATCGTCACGGGCATCGCCGGTCAGTTCTCCGATGTGGCATCCAAAGTTCTACGCACCGCCATCGAAAACCGCCTCACGTGTCCCGCAAGCCCAAAACTCGCACAAATCGAGCAACAGCAGCTTGATGTCCTTAGCCTCTATCTCTCTCCCGTAAATGGCGTGCCGACATTGCCATTTAGTGTCCGCATCCCGGATGGCTTTGCAATCGACACCAGCTGTCAATTTGGCTTTATCGGGCAGGCGATGCAGGCTGCGGCGCTGCTTCTCGGTCGCAAGGACAAGGTGCCCGCGACTGCCACCACGCACGCAGTTCAGCTCGTGGAATTTTTCATCGGGAACTGCCTCTCGCCGCAAGGCATCCCGAGGACTTGGTTTGACATCACCGGACCCAACACCGTCCGTTGGAGGAGCTACGAGAGCTACCTTCGCGTCATCGCGGATGGACTTAGCGGCATCCTTCAAGCAGACAGCGCCGCGCGCAAGAACGGCATCACGCACGCTGCTTGGCGACCATTTGTCATCAAAGTTGTGGACAGGCTACTGGGCTATCAGGCATCCGATGGTGGCTTGCCCCGCGCTTGGAACCATGATGGCAGCGTTTTCAATGCATCCACAACGAACACATCGCATATCATCCCGCTGCTTGTTGACCTCTACACGCTTACCAAACAGCCGCGTTATCACGATGCGGCACTTCTGGCTGGTCAGCACTTAATCACGCAGCAAGTTGCCACGCATAATTTTGTGGGCGGGACGCCGGACAACCCGGATGTCATCGATAAAGAGGCAGGCATCAAAGCGCTTTCTGCACTGCTCGCACTTTACGACCTCACCGGCGACAAAGCGTACATCCGGCATGCGGTGATCGCTGCGGGGTTTGTCTGCTCGTGGACGTACTACCATGATGTTCGTATCCCGGATGGTTCCCATGACCAGGCATTTCCCAAGGGCCGTGGCACGCGTGGAAGCGGCATCATTGCCACCGGGCACAGCGGAGCGGATACATTTTCAAGCATCATTTGGTTTGACTTATTGCGTCTGTATGTACTGACCGGGGATGTTTACTGGCATCGCCAGGCTATCTTCCATGCGTACGCAAGCAAGCAGCTGCTCGACCACGATGGCAGTCTTGGGTACGCCATGCCAGGACTGCAAAACGAGGCCTTTTCGGTTGCACCGCTGCGGGGCCGCGGAGTGCGTCTGTGGCTACCATTCCTCGCGACGACGCATTTGGAGCCGATTGTAAAGGCGTCGGATGTCTATAACATCACGGCCCCTGAGCAGGCTAGCACAAGGGCCGGATTGTTGTTACTGGATCAGCGCTACAGCCGAACGCGTGGGCTTGCTCGTTAGCGGCGCGCCTTTGGCTTTGGCTGCGGCGTAGCTTCTCTCGGTGGTGGTGGAATCGGGTGCATTTTTGCCATCCCGCGTGGGCCATCTTTGACAAATCCGCTCACCGCTTCTGAGTGGAGGTGGAGGAGCTTGATGACGTACGGGTCCTTCGACATTTCGATGACGCGGATACCTTTGGGCGTCGTCTTAAACTCAATCGTGATCTTGTCAGCATTTTCGAACAGCGCGCGGAACAACGGGTCACCCCTGCGAATCCACATCCCTTTATCCATACGACCCTTCATGGCCGCCACGTGCCCTTGGAGCATGGTTGCAACCTTTGGGTCATTGGACTCAGTGATGGACTCAAAGCCATCCGGGCGCTTCCGGACCGTTCGGTTAATGGACTTGACGTTGTCAAACAGCGCATGAATGGTGTCCATGTCAACCATATGGTCTTTATCGCCTGCGTGGCCCATGCCGCCGCCCATCATGCCTTGACCACGACCCTGACCGGGACCTCGCCCCATGCCCATCCCCGGCCGGTGTTCTGGCTGCTGAATAAATCGCATCTCTCGTACCTCGCTTACGGTGTTACTACAACATCAGAGGAGATGGATCACCATACGGATTCAGACAGATTTGAGTGCGATACGCAGTGGATAACGATGTCAGGTCTTGACCGGTATACGAGTCACTGAGTTCGCGGCGTTGACCACATCCTTGTCAGAATCTTTTGGGATGTACAACAACGTTTTTGGGTTCACAGCGTACTCTTTGGACTTCTTCCATCCAGTGACAATGTTCTTGAAATACGGGATGTTTCCGTTTGTCCGTTTGAGTCCGAAACACATCGCTGCATTCAACATCGTAAATCTGAGCGCCTTGAATGCAAGTGCCTTGAGTGCCCAAATGTGCCCTACACGTGCATACTTTCCGTAGTACGCACCATCTCCAAATCCATAATTCAAGAGTGTGTCTGGCCATTGTTCTGGAAGGCGTGTTCCGTAGTGGTCGACGGTGTTCGCCGGGTCAAGACAGATGCTGAAGCCAGCATGATAAATACGGTACGCGAAGTCGCTATCCTGGCTGCCACGAAGGGGTGCTCCGACACCCATGACTTCGTCGTATCCACCAGATGCATCCCAGGCGGTTCGTCTTACAGCAGAGTTCGCACCCATCCCAAACGTGCGGTAGTTGCCTTTCCGGCGGTGATGTAGCTCGATCTTATCCCACATCAGAGCAGGTACAACAACGCCCTGTTCTACAATCGATGCTAACGCATCCGGGATACACACCTGACCGTAGATCATGCCGATCTCTGGATCCGAGTCAAAACGTTCCGCAATACACGAAACCCAGTTTTCCGGCACAATCACATCATCATCTGTGCAGGCGATGTAAGCACCGTCTGTGACATCTTTACCGATGTTGTACGAACGGGAAAGGCCCGGCTTTGGGAGATGGTGGTAAATGAGACGGCTGTCGGTTTCCTGGTAGCGCTTGACAAGCTCATGCGTCAGGGTATCAGTGCTCTGGTCCATGATATGCACGTCGAAGTTTTCATACGTACATGCCAAAACAGACTTGATTGCCATTTCAATCATGTCGGCGCGGTTACGCGTACAGATAACAACTGAGACCTTGTTCGATGACATAGTTACTTCCTCAAAGGCTTTTTGAGTGCAAACTCCATGCCAGCACCGAACTCCTTTTCAACCTGTGTCAATGCATTTCCAACCGTCATATCCATGTCGTAGTAGCGGTAGCTCGCAAGACGGCCTCCAAAAATGACATTCGTGACACTTGCAGTGCGCTCACGGTAGCGGTCAAAGATCGCATTATTGATGGCATCATTCACCGGGTAGTAAGGTTCATTGGTGCCTGTATAAGCCGCAGGATACTCCCGGGTGATCACTGTATGTTCCGTGTCCTTAAACTCAAAGTGTTTGTGTTCAACGATACGCGTGTGTGGCACGCTGCTTTCGGTGTAGTTGATGATTGCATTACCCTGGTAGTCGCCCGCTCGCTCTTCCGTCTCGAAGCGCAGCGATCGATATTCCAAATGGCCTTCTGCATAATCAAAGAACGCATCGATTGGGCCCGAATACACCACTTTATTCGCAAGTTCATTTAGCTGAACACGGTCTTTCAAATAGTCGATACCAAGCCTGACTTCGATACCGACGAGCATGTTTTCGACCAGCTTTGTATACCCGCCAATCGGGATGCCTTCCCAGCGATGTGAATCGTGGAAGTAGCGGTCATTCATCGTCAGGCGGACTGGGAGGCGCTTAATGATGGATGCTGGGAGCTGTGTGGCAGAGCGTCCCCACTGCTTTTCTGTGTAACCCTTAACGAACATCTCGTACAGCGTTGGTCCAACCTGAGCAAGCATGTGCTCTTCCAGATTGGCAGGGTTTGGATTTGGACGAACTTCCGATGCGAGTTTCGCGATGGCATCCGCTGGTGTGATTACATCGGGCCAAATCTGGTGCATGGTGTACAAGTTAATGGGAAGGCTGTAGAGGCGCCCGCCATAGCTTGCCTTTGTACGCAACGTAAAGTTGTTAAATGCAGCAAAACGGGTGACATAGTTCCAAATGTACTCTTGGCTTGTATGGAAAATATGAGGGCCATACTCATGGACATGAATGCCGCCCACATCACGGGTATACACATTTCCAGCGATGTGGTTACGTCGGTCGATCACGAGGACACGTTTTCCGCGGTCTGTGGCCTCCCGTGCAAAAATGCTCCCGAAGAGGCCAGCACCCACCACAAGATAATCGTATTGTTTCACCATGCATCCAAATCCCCTAAGGTTGTTAGTAGGGATTGTTGGATAATTTCGGTTGTATCTTTACCTCATAAGCCTTTACATCCGGGGTAGACGCACACGATACATCAGGTTGATGCCCACCGGGCTGCGGCCGTAGGAGCCCTGAAGTCCTTGCGGGATGTTGTGTAAGTCCAACGATGCGCCGATGGAATGCTCGCCATCCGGGGAAACGCGGATCACATGGAAGCCACCGATGGTCAGTTTGCCAATGCTCTGCAGGCCTGTCGGGGCTCCCGGGAGCTCATCCTTTTCGACACGCTCAAGACGGGTGAAAATGCTCTGCTTTCCGCGAACATAAGCTGCTTCGGCAAGGAGGGCATCCGAAAAACCATCCCCACCATGACCGCTGTTCCTACCAAAGGCAATCATCCCTGATAGAGAACCACCATCCTTGAGCTGCCAGTTCTGCGCAACGGATGCCGTAAAGCGCGTCGCGTTGTGGTCTGGGTCCAATGCTTCCGGAGACTTCAAAAATCCATAGCTGACCTGGGCACTGGTCGCGGCATTAGGGTTCCACGAGACACGTGTACTATACGAATCGATGTTAATCGGGTCGATACGCATCCGATTTTCATCCGGTTCACGACCCGTAAAGGCAGACCCTTCGAGGCGCAGCTTGTCTTTGTGCGTCGCGCCAAGGGTCAGGACGCCGCTTGTGATGTGGGTGCCATCCAGCCAGTGATGCGAAAGTGGAGCCACCGGATTTTCCCAGCCACTTGGCCGGTGCTGAAAAGCCGCAGGTCCAAGCGCCGGTTCACCCACGGGAGCCACATAAAGCATCGCGCGGCTCTCCCGCCCCAGAGGGACAGAACCCGTGAATGCGAGCTCCATAAGGCCATCATGCGGATGTTGACGATCCACAAGCGCCACTCCGCCGCTCGTTTCCCCTGTCTGAAACAGGTTCTGATACCCGCGCCCGCCGTTCATCCACGCATCCGCAGAGACCATCAGCCGCAGGCCCTGCGTGCTCCCGCCCGTTCCGTTACGCCTCGCCATCCACATCAGCTGGCTCATCCCCGCGAGCTGCTCGGAGCCCCGCGGCCCTGAGACCGACATCCCGGATGCGACCAGCTGACCCATTGCCATCGTTTCCCAGCCGCGCACGGGCTGGAACATCCGACCGTAGAGCAAGCTGGAATCGGGCAGCCAACTCGTTCCGCTGCCCTCGCGCGCCATCGTCCACGGACCCGTCACACCCGACATCTGCGACATTTTCTGCTCGAAAACCATGTCAGGGGAAATGCCATCGTAGCGGGATTTCCCCGCTTTGATACCCGCAACGCATTCCTTGCACACACCCTGTTTTTCAAAGAGGGATTGCCCACAGCCACAGGATTTCTCGATGGTGCATTCGGTACATCCACCACCGATACAGCAGGCGTAGCGCCCCTCAGTAGCGAGGATACGCTTTGCCTCGAGGATAGCGGCATCAAAGGCTTTCATGTCGCCCTTGGCCTTTGCCTGCATCGCTGCCTTAATGATTGGGTCCGCCTTGGATGGCCCGAGCTTTGCATTTCCCGGTGGATGAGGCATCGCGTTGGCTGCGCCGGCGAAGAGTGCCATCATCACAACACTCAGCCACCATTTGCACTTGTAATTGC
>Ga0255112_1000616_pt1 | contig 10938 bp, 9 predicted proteins | sample Law_Yuk_RepB_8h_FD_188470 | JGI IMG/M metagenome (GOLD analysis project Ga0255112, IMG submission 188470) | Freshwater microbial communities from St. Lawrence River, New York, United States - Law_Yuk_RepB_8h | ecosystem: Environmental > Aquatic > Freshwater > River | place: USA: New York... | reverse complement strand
GAGAAAGCCCGTGGCAGGAAGGATGTCGGGGTTGCCCTTGCCAAGAACATCTCCAGCTAGCTGTTCCTGAATGAAATCAGAGTAGGGCTTATCGGCATTGAACGACCGGATGACATAGTCACGGTATGGCCATGCATTGGGCCGAATGTGATTCTGTTCGTAGCCGTGTGACTCCCCAAAGCGGGCGACATCAAGCCACAGCCTTGCCATCCGCTCCCCGTACGCCGGAGATGCAAGCAAGCGGTCAACAACTCTTTGCCGGGCATTGGCGCTTTTATCTGCCAAAAATGTGGATGACTCAGCAGCGGTTGGAGGCAATCCAGTTAGGTCAACGGTGATACGACGAAGCCATGCGACTTGCGTAGCCGGTGGATTCACGCTGATACCCTTTGCCTTCAGTCCCTTGAGGATAAATGCATCCACAGGGTGTTTGGCACCAGACATTTTAGGAATGGCCGGGTTGCTGACGGGACGAAGCGACCAGAGAGCGGGAGCCGCCGATGTCGTGGGAAGCAGTGTTCGAAGGGCAGACTCATCTTGCTTTGCAAGACGCTTGTTTGGAGGCATCGAGCCAGCTTTCAGAACCCTTTCCAGTCGTCCACTCGTAACTGCAATTTGAATTCCAGAATCGCTTGATAGATCAATATTGCCAGCTGGATTCGTTTTCCCATGACAGGACACACATGTGCTTCCAAGCACTTTGCGCGCATTATTGGTGGGTAGCTGCTCCGCATTCACAGGGACCATCATCCCCAATCCAAATGGAAGCGCCGAAACCGCCATCATCACCATCGACGACCGCATTCCTGGCATTGGTACACCTCGTAAAACTAGTTGCATGATTCTACAGGACAACGGCTCCGCTCTGGTGAACTATCGGCCATGCACCTCGTGTGGAAAACCAAGCACACGGTCGACGCTTCTACCCCTTCGCCCCAACAGCCGAAGCGCGTCGACCTCCCCTCGCCTCCCGTCCGACCTATCTTCAATGCACCTATTCTCGATGCCGACATGCGTATCGTGGATGGCGTTCGAACTCAAGATGGCGGTTATATCCTCGCTACGACCACCGGGCCAGTCCTTGTCCGCGGTGACTATTGGCATCCGCTAACCGGAGCCGATGGCGTGCCGCGCGTAGACATGACCTGTGTCTTACTCGGAAGAGATGGCGCCATCTGGGGCGGCACCAACGAAGGCGTTTGGCGGCACTATAATGGTCGCTTCAACTACTTCTGGGGCAAGCGCTGGCTGGTTGACAATAAGGTAACGGGTTTGTCTGAGACACAAGATGGCAAAGTCGTCGTCCATACCTCGAAAGGCTCATCCACCCTCTGGCAAGATCAAGTAGCTCTCTCGGTCCTTGCGGACCACTTTGAGAAGATTACACTCCAGCGCCATGACCGTAATGGCTATATCACTGGGTGTGGCTTGAAGAAGCAAGGTGATCCAAAAGCAGGCGTTATTCCTGAGGCATCGGACAATGATGGCCTGTGGACCGCCCTTGCCGTTGCGGCCTATGCATTCAAGGCTGCGGCCACCGGAAATCCGCAGGATAAACGTCTCTGTGTTCGCTACCTTGATGCCATCCTTGACCTCGAGCGCCTTACGGGTATCCCCGGCTTCCCAGCCCGCGCGATCATGACAGAAGCTGAGCGCCAGGCAGGTGTCCTTGGTTTTAATGGTGACGAAACGGTTCGCCTCGAAGGCGAAGAGACCAAAATCTGGTTCAAGTCACCTGTGGATCCAAACATCTGGTGCAAGGGTGACACATCCTCCGATGAGCTCGATGGCCATTATTACGCGTGGTTTGTCACCGATTATGTTCTTAACGACCCCGCTATCCGGAAGAAAATGGCCCCAGTTGTCAAGCGCGTAACCGATCATCTGATTTCACATAACCACAGAATGTTCGGTCATCACGGCAAGCGCACCCTCTGGGGTGAATGGAATCCGGAATCGATCAATGGCTCACTGCAGTGGTACGAAGAGCGCGGCCTGAACTCGATGGAATACATCACGTATTTAGCCATCGCGCACCGTATCACCGGTGATAAAAAGTACCTTGATGTCCGTGAAGAGTTCATTCGTAAGCACCACTATGACCTCAATTCGCTGCTCTACAGGGATGGGTCTCTTTGGTATCAGGTCAACCACTCAGATGATGAGTTGGCGATGACGGTCTGGTTGCCAATGATCCTCTGCGAGACGGACCCGTGGCGTAAGCAGATGTGGGTGCGTAATATGATGACCTCATGGGATGGCACCAAGGGTAGTCGTGGGATCAAAGCCGAGCGCTCACCGTTCTATATCGCGCATATCATGGCGCTGACCGGAGACACCGATGCTGCGGGTACATTGACAGATGTCCTTGGACACTGGCCGCTGGACTTGGTCAACCACACGATCAAGAACTCGCATCGGCATGATATTCAGTTGAGAACGCATCATAGCCGCGGTACCGAGCAGTTCCTCACCAACACGCTGCCTCTCGAGGAGCAACGGGTGATGCGCTGGAACGGGTCGCCGTTTGAGCCAGATCACAGTGGGGATGGCCAGTCTGAAGAAGACGGAATAGCCTTCCTTCTCCCCTACTGGATGGGTGTCTATTACGGATACATCCATGCCACAGACTAGAGGCTTCGCCGCAACGGAAGGCGGCGACATCTTTCCGTTTCATCCGCTCCACAACCACAGTGCCGGAATCGCCGTTCTGCCAGACAAGACGCTCCTTGTGGTGTTCTACCGGGGGACGGGTGAGCGGACAGCCGATGATGTCGCTATTTGGGCATCCAGACGTGACCGCAGCGGTAAGTGGTGCGAGCCGGTTGTCATCGCGGATACACCCGGTTTTCCAGATACAAATCCGGTGGTAACCGTTGCGCCGAATGGTGATATTCAGCTCTATTTCGGTACGCAGCTCGACAACAACTGGGAAAGCACACTCCTCAAGCAACGCGTAGGGCGCATAAAGGGAAGCTCTGGATGTCGCATCGAGTGGAGCCGCGATCAGGTCGTTCATCTTAAGCCAGATGAGGATGCTTTCCGGCGGCAATACCTTCCCGGACTGAAGACTGTCTACGCGGGTGCAACACCAGTGGATATCTTCCCCAAGTACTATGCAATCCAAGAGGAACGTAGTCAAAAGCGGCTGAATTTGCGTCTCGGTTGGATGGGGCGCTGCACACCGATTTGGGTTGGTTCACAGCTGTATTTGCCGCTGTACCACGATGGATTTGATGTCGGCCTTGTCGCCATGTCGAGTGATGGTGGCACTACATTCACGGTGGGTGGACCAATCGTGGGTCGCGCAGCTGTTCAGCCAAGCTTGATTCGGCTCAGCGATGGCAGCTGGATGGCTTATAACCGCAACAATGGTCCAGGCCCGATGCGTATTCTTGCAGCAAAGAGTGTGGATGGTTGTAAATCATGGTCGCTTGCAACAGAGATGACGCTTCCGAACCCGGGCGTTTCAGTCGCAGTTGATCGGCATGCGGATGGCACCATTGTGCTCGTGGGCAACGACACCGAAGATGGCCGGCACTCGCTGGCATATTGGTGCAGCCGTGATGAAGGCAAATCGTGGTCGACAGCGACGACAATCGAAGCTGCTCCCGCAGGATCTGAGTGGTCGTTCCATTATCCAAATATGGTGCGTTTGCCAAATGGAAACCTGGGGCTTGTGTATTCGCGCTACGCCAAAGCGGGTCAGACCATTCGGTATGTGGAACTGACACAGCAACAGATCAAGGCATAAGGCCGATCAGGTACAAAAAAAGCCCCGCGTGCGACTTGCATGCGGGGCTCTTTATATTTGGCTAGTGGGCTTCGGGATACGAACCAAGAACCGTTACAAACATGCTCTGTTCCTCGAGGTGCTTGAGGGCTTTCCGTACACGATCTTCTTTGATATGCCCATTGAAGTCAAGAAAGAAGACATACTCCCACGGGAGCTGCTTTGTTGGACGGGACTCAATCAGTGTTAAGTTGATGTCGTGGGCATCAAGAGCGGCCATCGCGCGCATAAGGGCCCCTGCCCGATGCTGAACAGAGAAGTAAATACTAGTCTTGTCACGCCCGCTAGGCTGTGGCTGGTTCTCACCGATGACCAAAAAGCGTGTTCGGTTGTGTGCAGAATCCTCGATATGAGCAGCGACCACCGTTAGGCCATGAATCTCGGCAGCGATGTCTGTTGTGATACACGCAGACTCGGTGTCTTCAGCGGCAAGCTGAGCCGAGCGTGCATTGGATGTCGTCTCTATTATCTCCATGCGCTGGAGGTTGTCACGGAGCCAGTTACGGCACTGCGCGGATGCCTGTGGATGTGCGTAGAGACGCTTGACAGACGTAATGTCATCCGACTTGGTAGCTAAGTAGTGTGAAACCTGTACGTAAACCTCAGCACAGATCCGTGACTTGCCTTGGGCAAAAAGGTCAAGCGTAAGAGGAACAATGCCCTCTGTACTGTTCTCAACAGGGACAACTCCGTACTCAGCATCTCCACGTTCGACTTTTGCAAACACATCGCTTATCGTCTGAACCGGAATAAACTCAGCGCTGTTACCGAATTTGTCCCGCGCTGCACGATGGCTAAATGTGCCTTCTGGGCCAAGGTATGCGATTCGCATCGAGGTTTCCAGCGCACGGCTAGCGGAGATAATCTCGCGAAAAATGGCCTTGATTGCATCTCCAGAGAATGGTCCAGGATTGTTTGCCAGCAGTCTCTCAAAAATTTGCACTTCACGGTCAGGGGCAAAAAACTGCCCAGCCGTACGAGTTTTCCCGAGACCAATCTCCTGTGCGAGCTTGGCACGATCCGAGAGAAGACCTAGGATTTGGTTATCGATGGCATCGATTTTTTGACGTAGTTCACTGATTGACATTGAGGCATTTCCACTCGTGATGAGTGCTCGATTTTATCACCGGGCCTGCTAGCACAAGCGAAGGGACGGCTAACAAGCGGATGATTTGATAGGATGAACGGGAAATAAGTATGCCAGACTGGTTTAAACGTAGTAAATCGCCCGAGGTACCAGAGGGTGCTTTTGTAAAATGCACAGGCTGTAATGCCATCCTCGTAACCAAGGATTTCGAGCGTGACAATAAAGTGTGTCCGCGCTGTGCCTATCATCATCCGTTGTCAGCAAACGAGAGAATCGCGATGCTTACCGATGAAGATTCATTTGTCGAGTTTGGCAATGACATCGCATCGACAGACCCACTAACATTCCCTGGGTATGCACAAAAGCTCACGGCTGGTCATAGTGAAGATACCGGCCGGAACGATGGCTTGGTCACTGGCCGTGCATCGATTAGCGCGCGTCCTGTTGTGCTTGCAATCTCAGACTTTCAATGGGGCCGCCTCGCAGGAACGATGGGCTCAGTCTTTGGCGAGAAGTTTGCCGTGGCTGCCGATGTTGCCCTTGCAGAAAACCGCCCGCTAATCACATTCTGTGCGAGTGGTGGTGCCCGGATGCAGGAGGGCCTCGTCTCGCTTATGCAAATGGCGAAGACAAGCCATGCTGTTGCCAAGCTCCGGGATGCAAACATCCCTTACATTGTTGTCCTAACGCACCCAAGCACCGGTGGTGCTGTCGCAAGTTATGCATCCTTAGGTGATGTCATCTACGCAGAACCGGGTGCTACGGTGGCCCTCTCAGGTGAGCGTGTTGCAGCACAGGCGCAGACACAGAAGGTTCCTGCGAACTACCGGACTGCTGAGTTCGCGCTGGAACACGGCATGATTGACCGTGTGGTGCACCGTCGCGATATCCAGTCATATATCACCCGTACACTGCTGTTCATGCAGTCACCATCCAAGTAGGACAAACCATGGAAGATATGACCATCATCGAGTTTGAAACCTTCCTGGTTGAACTTGATAAAAACATTGCAAAGCTGAAGTCTCTCGCGGCCCGTGAAGGCGATACGGCAGCATCCAATGAAGCAAAACAGCTCACCAAAGAGCGCGCTCAGCTTGTCGAGAAGTTTTTCCGCAAGCTGACGGCCTGGGATAAAGTCCTCCTCGCACGACACAAAGACCGGCCGTATACATTGGATTATGTTGCGGCGCTCTGTGATGATTTTCTTGAACTACACGGAGACCGTGCGTTTGGAGATGATGGTGCTGTGGTGGGTGGATTTGCCCGTATGGCCGGCCGTTCGCTTATGTTGATTGGTCAGCAAAAGGGACGCGATCTCAAGGAACGTCAACGTAGAAACTTTGGCTACATGAAGCCGGAAGGCTACCGTAAAGCCCTGCGTCTGATGGAAATGGCAGAGCGGTTCAGCCGGCCGGTCCTTACATTCATTGACACGCCCGGTGCAGACCCCAATGTCCCATCCGAACAGCGAGGCATTAGCGAAGCCATCGCGCGCAACCTCCGCGAAATGAGTGTCCTCAAGACCCCAACAGTCGCGGTTGTTGTCGGTGAAGGCGGTTCCGGTGGAGCGCTTGGCCTTGCCGTTGCCGACCGCGTCTTGATGCTCGAACACAGCTTTTATTCGGTCATCGCACCGGAAGGGTGTGCATCGATTCTCTACCGTGATGCAACCCGTGGTGCTGATGCAGCCAAAGCGATGCGCGTGACCGCACAGGATGCGCTTGAGCTTGGGCTTATTGATGAGATTATCCCAGAGCCACTTGGTGGTGCGCATTTGGATGTTACGACAACAGCGGAAAACCTTGAGCTGGTGGTGAGTAAGCACCTCGATGACTTGACAGCTCTGCCCATTGGCGAGCTACTCGAGCAGCGTGGCAAGCGCCTCCGGGCACTTGGAAAGTTCGAAATCAGCGTCGACCGCTGGAGAACTGCCGGTTAAATCCCGAAATCTTGACTACGTTCCTCTTAGGAATGTAGAATGCAACGTCGTCGGATTGTGAGAATCCCATTGCACAGTACCGGGTAGGCCGGTTTCCGACGCAGGAGGCAACGTATCAATAACCGTGATCCACGCGGATTCTTCCGCGACCGTGACTTAGGTCCGCGCATCAATGAGCGCATTCGAGTGCGTGAAATCCGTGTCGTCGATGCAGACGGCAACCAAATGGGTGTGATGACACCCCGTGAGGCTTTGGACATCGCCCGTGAGCGAGGGCTGGACCTGATTGAGGTTGCAGCTAATGCTGTGCCACCGGTCTGCCGGATTATGGATTACGGCAAGTTCAAGTACGAACAAGGCAAACGTGACCGTGACAATGCGAAAAAGCAACGTCAATCGGAAATGAAGGCCATCACGCTACGCCCTGTCACGGACACCCACGACCTTAATATCAAGATCCGCAACATCATCAAGTTTTTGAGTGGCGGCGATAAAGTCAAGGTAACTGTACGTTTCAAGTCACGTGAGCTTTCACACCCTGAATTTGCGCTTGAAAACCTCCGAAAAATCACAGAAGCAGTCGTTGCTGACGGCATGGGACTCCTCGAAAGGGAGCCATTGACCGAAGGCAAGCAGATGATTATGATTCTCGCGCCAAGCCGTGAGGCTATCCGTAAGGCAACCATCGAACGTGAGCGTCAGGCTGCTGAAAAGGCCGCCCGTCTTGAGCGCCGTGGTATTCCAGATGCTGATGGCAACTATCCAGCTCCGGATGAAGACGACGAAGATGAAGAAATCGACGACGACGACACCGATGAGGATGATGACGAGGATGACGACGACGAAGAAGAAGTCGAAGCGTAATCATTTTCAGATCTCATATTTGGATAAGGACCCCGCAGAAGTGCGGGGTTTTTCTGTTACGAGGACGCTATCAGACGGGATGACTCTGACCGCTCAACGATCATCCACCCAAATGCAGCAAGTAAACATAAAGCACCCAAACCAGACCATACTGACATCCAGCCAAAGGCCGAGACAAGCTCGGCAATCCCCCGCCCCGCAAGGATTCCAGCCACGGAGCCAACTCCATCGATGACACTGGTGGTGGATGCGACATTCGCCCGCCCTCCAATACTTGCCGCAACCTCACCAAGGAGCGTTGTATAGGCTCCTCCAAGGGTGATGCCGATAACGATGAGCAAGAGGAACATAAGAATGAGAGATCGACTCGTCAGCGGAACCGTCATCAGGGCTAAGGCTGCTAGTAGCAAAAAAACCACAAACGCCTTTGGACGTACGGCCCCTGGAATACGGAAGTAGACCTTCCCCAGATAGAGCGTTCCAGCGGCGGCTCCCAGTGGGATGATGGCGCTGACAATCGATGCACCTCCAGCATTGACGAGCCGTGTACTTACAAGATAGGTTGGCATCCACTCGAGCAGAGCTTCCCGGGAGAGACTTAGCGCAACGCTGAGGCCAAGCGCCCCGAAGAAAGCCAGTTGTTTCCAAGGAGAAACTCCAAGTTGTGGTTCATCCGGCTGACTGAAGTCATCGACGAAGTCAACGCGCTGCTGGACCCGCCGCGACAAAAAGAAAATCATCACCGTGCATAGGAGAGCGATTGACGATGCTCCTAAGAAATTTATTCTCCAAGGAACGCCTAAGCTTATGAGCGCACCATGGGAAAACCGTGCAACAGCATCTCCAAGGATCCAGCTCATCGAGCAGTACCCAAGAATTCGATTTCGATTTGCGATGGATTCTGTCGATGCAACCCACTTGGACAGCGCTGGCCACCCAAGTGTTTGCGCGGCGCGATGTGCCACCGAGCCAAGCATCCAGCTGACATAACCACCTGAGGCAATACAGATGGTTGTAAGTGCAACGAGCATCCCACCGATGACAAACGGCTTTGCCGGCCGTTGTCCATCGATCCACTTGCCTACGGTCAGTTTACATAGCGCCGCGGCCAGCATCCCTAGCGAGACGATATTCCCGACCATCCGTAAGGCATCGGGTTTGGATACACCTGCAAGCTCAAGCTCAGACAGCCAGACGGGGCGGACGACGCTGAGCCCCACTCGGCAGAGATAAAACGCGAAGTAGCCAATCGCAAATGCGATTGTGATGACACGCGGATGTATGTCCTTGCGCAAAAAGACTAGCCAGCTACGAGTGCAGGGACGTGGTTGATGTTTGGAACGATGTGCGTTGGCAGATACGGAGCAAGCTGCTCGAGCGTATGCGACCCTTCCGTGACTGCAATCACCCATCCACAACCCGCTGCTTGCCCTTCCTGAATATCGGAAGGCGTGTCACCGACCTTTGCAACAGTTTGGACATCCGTGATGCCTGTGCGGGCCATCGCTTCAAGCACCAAGTCTTTTTGTGGGCGACCATGTGCGACTTCATCGCTCGCCACGGTTGCATCGAGGAGCTCTGCCCATCCGAGACGTTCTACGATGGCATCCACGATGGAGCGTGCGAACCCGGTGTCAAGCGCAACCTTGATTCCCGCCGAGCGTAGTGCTGCGAAGACTTCCTCTGCACCAGAAATGGCGGCAACGTCTGGGCTCGTGCGGTAGTGATCGACCATTGCGTTTTCAAAGTCTACATAGACCTTTGCAACAGAAACCTCATGCCCACGGCTCAACCGGCGAATGGCATCGGGTTTTGGGAGGCCCATCACTTCGTTTACATCATCGAAGGTGACGGTAACGCCGTAGCCAGCCAGCGCTGTTCGGAGGGCACGATTGACGACCCCTTCGCCATCCTGAACCGTGGTTCCCGCCATATCGAATACAACCAGCTTACATGCCATTATTTCAGCCCCTGTAGAACATTACGGACATTTTCATCACCGACGCCCATTGACAGCGTCATCCCTGCCCCGCCAAAACCATTTACAACAGTCACATTAGAAACCGGCGTCTCCACCAACCATGGACCCTTTGGATTTTTCAAATACACTCCCGTCCAGCGCTCGGCAATTACCTTTGTTGGCACCGTGAAGAATGTAGCCAGGTAATCGAGGATTAGGTTATCCACTTTTGTTTCGGAGAACGGCATCACTTGATCGCCGTATTCGTGCGAATCACCAATGGTCAGTGCAGTTGTTTTTGCCTGCGAGAGAAGAACATGGATGCCATTTGCGAGCTGTTCAGGCCACTCCTGCGCGTAGCGTGCCTTTAATGCTGGCAGAGATGGACAGGTCGAAAAGCTCTCGTAATGCGTCAGCGTCAAGCCAGCTGCCAGCATCGGACCGAGGTCGAACCCCGGAAGCGCCTCGGTACGCATCATTTGCAGCTTACAAGGCACAAGTCCAGCAGCATCAAGGACACTAGGAAACAAATTCCGGATGTCATGTCCCGAACAAACGAATGTATGGCGTGCCTTCACCGTTTCACCGGATGCGAGGGTGATTATTCCATCATCTGAAATGCCAACGGCCGTCTGTCCAAACATCAGCGTAACGCCATGTGCATTTGCTAAATGTCCAGGAATTTCCCTGATGACAACACGTGGATCAACCTGTAGCTCGGATGCGCTATATAGTCCGCCGCGCAGTCCTGTTTGAACCAGACAGGGCGACATTCTTAGACATTCAGAGCCGTCAACCCACTTGACGATTTCATCATCAACGGCCGCGAGGTATTCGTGGACAACCTCTGCTTCGTCATCGTGGTAGCAGACATGGAGTGACCCCGTTTCCTGGTGCCAGATACCGCTTTCCTTTAGGAGACCATGCCAGATGTCCCGGCTCTTCGTCGCGATGTCTCGACGGTATCCAACGGGTTGTCCAACAGGCCAAAGCATCCCGAAATTCCGAATGGATGCCCCTTGCGCGTAGATATTCCGTTCGATGAGGGCGACTTTTCCAGCGGGTCCCAAGTGTCTGGCTGCTGCATAGGCGTGTGCAAGCCCAACTACTCCGCCACCGATTACAACGACATCAAAAGCAGACATCAGGCTACCTTGACCTTACGATCAGCTTGGATTTGCATCATCCAGAACACAAAGGCAACAGCTGCCCCGGCGACGGCTGTAAATGCCAAGAAACTGAAAGCTTTGTCCCAGCCCTTAGTTGACATTTCGGCAATCTTTTGCCCAGAGAAG
>Ga0255112_1000614_pt1 | contig 10947 bp, 9 predicted proteins | sample Law_Yuk_RepB_8h_FD_188470 | JGI IMG/M metagenome (GOLD analysis project Ga0255112, IMG submission 188470) | Freshwater microbial communities from St. Lawrence River, New York, United States - Law_Yuk_RepB_8h | ecosystem: Environmental > Aquatic > Freshwater > River | place: USA: New York... | reverse complement strand
TGGAGTCTGGCCTTCGCAGTGGGGTATTCAGGCCTTCATTGATATCTTGACCAGCTCTTTTCGTTTGGGTTTAATACTTGCTATGCCGATTCTCTTGGTATACATCATGTTTAATATGACCCAAGCCTTTTTAGGTCGAACAAGCCCGCAAATGAATCTCTTCTCAGTGGGTTTTGCAATTAGTATTCCATTGGCATTCTTGGTATTGGTTATTATTCTTCCAGACTTACCAGATGTATTAAAGCGCTCCCTAGAGGAGCCTCTGGGTTTAATCCGGCAGGGATTGGGAGTTAAAAATGCACCGCAGTAATTTGCGCATGAAGATCATGAACCCGGCAATGGTATTTGCCTTTACTCTTTCAGGGCTGGCATTTTCTGTGAGCGCACAACCTAGTTCGGCGCCTACCAGCGATCCAAAGGTCATTATTCGGATGGAGCCGATGCCCCCTGAAAAGGAAGAGCCGCCAACGATAGACCCAGCCTTGGGTCAGGGGCGCGCAGGCCCAACCGATTGTGAACAAAAATTTGCGATGCCCCCATCTAAAAAAGCATCCGATCCATACGTTGAAGACGGCGCGATCATTTGTGAGCGCTTGGTGGTTCGAGGACAGCAGATGCAGTGTGAAATTGAGAAGTTAATTAATGACCGCTCGGGTGTTTTTGCTACCACCGGAGCAAAGACGGAGCTCGCTAATTGGGCGCGTTGTAATGAAAAAATTGCCTCCTTATTAATAGGCGGTTTTTACATACCAGCGAGTGAAATTGAGCGACGCTTACAAATTTGTAGCTCGAATTTCTATGCTGATCCTGGTAAGCCCCCCAAATTAGGCGGTGCTTACACCCGATTTATGCGTTGGGTAACGAGTAATGATTTAACCCCGCCACCGAGTGACGCGGCATTAGAGGCTGCCATTAAGCAATCTACCCCCCTAAATAGCCAAGAAAATACGGCCGGCCTCATGAAATGCGAGTGGATGTTTGCGACGAGCAAGACCCCTCAAATTGATCCCTTGCCTAATTTGACTCCAACGACAGTGACAAAGCCGTCAAGTCCTGTAAAACCCCCTGTCAAGAAGACTCCGTAACTAAAGTGCCTACTAACTTACTTAACAGTCTCTCAATTAAATCCGTATAAAACGTATGAATCTTACTTCTAAAGCTCGACTTTTCCTTTCTTTAGGCCTCATGGGCGCCGCAATGCCATCGATTGCCGCCGATGAGAAAGCAAAAGAACCATCTCCCGCAGCGGCACAAACTGCGAAGCCAGTAAGCCCCGCCGCTACTCCGGCGTCGCCACCAGCAGTGAAGGCTCCTGCAGCTCCTGTGGCAGCAAAGCCAGCTAATAATCCAGATCAGGATATGTCTGAAGCGTTGGTTAAGAAAATCAATAAAAGCTCGGGGGATATTGTCTTAAGAAGTAGCGATCTACCACCCCCATTCCCAGTGCCAAAAGCCGAGGCTAAGCCAGATGTGAAAGTGGAAAAAAAGGCAGAGGTAAAACCAAAAGAGTCGCCTAAGGCAGAAACTCCAGTGATTAAGGTGAAGGAAGAATTAATCCCTGAGACCCCGTGGACCTTCGCCGATGGACCTGCTGGCCCTGAAAATTGGGTAAACCTAAGAAAAGAGAATCAGTTGTGCGCTAAAGGGAAGATGCAATCCCCCATTAATATTAATTTCGACAACACGGTAAAGGGAAACTTAAGCCCTCTGCTATTTGAGTATCGACCATTCTTCTTATCTCTGATGGATAACGGACGCACCCTCGAGGTGGTTGGTGCGGAGGGCAACAATATCACCCTCAATGAGAAGCAGTATCGCTTGCTTGGGTTTAATATCCACAAGCCAAGTAAAACTGCATTTAATGGCGAACGCGCCGAGATGTCGATTCAGTTGGTGCATCAACATTTTGATGGTAGCAAGGTCATTGTGGAGGTGATGCTCAGTTCCTCACCAAAATTATTCGAGGCGGCCAAAAAGTCTTGGTGGGATAGTGCTCCCAAAGAAAACCCCTTGTTTCAGGTTCTTTTAAATCATGTTCCACTGCTTAAAAATCAGGTGGCGTCCCCTCGAGACGTTGCGATTAACCCGCAGCAACTCTTGCCGGAGGATCGGACTTACTTTACCTATATGGGGTCTCTGACTGAGCCACCGTGTACCGAGGGAGTTACTTGGATCGTCATGAAAAACCCCATATTGGTCTCTGCCCAGCAGGTTCATAGCTTTGGCCAAATTTATAACAATAATGTCAGACCTCTGCAAATTAAGGGTGATCGGATTATTAAAGAGTCGCGTTAAAGCTAAGGTTCGCTCAAAACCGGCAAAAATTACCGCTTTTCGTAGGCATCCGATTGCGATGCCAAGCATTACTGTCTAAAGGGGTCAAATCGACTCCGCGGTATGGCTTAAATAATCAATTAAAACAATTACTTATCGATGTTGGCATAGCTTTTGCTTATTACTGACTAACAAATAAACTTTGAGCCTATTGCTCTGGGTGGATTTTGAGGGAAAGTAATCATGAACGCTGTACCAAAATATGACGCATTGGTTTTTAACGAAGCTGCGCTAAAGCTGCGCACGCGTCGTCAAGAAATCTTGACCAATAATTTGGCCAACTCGGATACCCCTGGGTTCAAAGCGCGTGATATTGACTTTGCCAAGACCCTTGAGAATGAGCTCTCTGGCAAAAATCGTTTCCCAAACTCCATTCCACTGGCCACCACCCATCAAGCTCATATTGCTATTCAGCCAGCGGCAGATGATCCTGGCATGCTGTATCGCGTTCCCAACCAACCGTCGATGGATGGTAATACGGTCGATAGCGATATAGAACTCAGCCAATTTACCAAGAACTCTGTATTTACTGAAGCGGCACTGACCTTCTTAGGCGGCACGATTAAGAGTCGGATGTCAGCCATTACCGGACAAGCCTCATGAGTCTCTTATCGTCTTTTGATATTGGTGCTACTGGCCTGACCGCTCAAGCGATGCGCTTGAACGTGATCTCGTCAAACATCGCCAACGTCGAGAGCGTCTCGGGCCCCGATGGCCGTGCATATCGGGCAAGACAGGTGGTTTTCTCTGCAATACCAACCCCAAATAAAGCAGGTTCGGGAGTGGCTGTCACTGAAATCGTGGAGAGTAAAGAACCCTTTCGTAGAGAGTACCGCCCAGGACACCCCAAGGCAGATCCAGCAGGTTATGTGGATATGCCCAATGTGAACCCCGTTGAAGAGATGGTCAATATGATCTCGGCGCAGCGCTCCTATCAAATGAATATTGAAGCAATGAACATCTCGCGTCAGTTGATGCTAAAGACATTGGACTTAGGTAAGTAAGGTAAATCGAGGACATTATGACAACTTCAGGAATGAGCGGAATTAGGATGTACGATCCAGCGGCAGCGAATAAGCCAAAGGATACAAATCCCAATACCGGTACAAGCGCAGCGGATCAGACCCAAAATTTCTTAACGCTTCTAATTGCCCAGATTAAGAACCAAGACCCGATGAGTCCAATGGACGCATCGACCATGACCGCACAGATGTCACAGCTCAATATGGTGAGCAGCATGGGGACGATGAACACGTCGATGCAAGCCATGCTGTCGCAGATGCAAAGCGCCAACTTTATGAATCAGGCAGCTTTGATTGGCCATAGCCCGATGGTCGCTGGTAATGCAATTAATTATTCCGGTGGTGAGGTCATGTTGGGTGCCAACCTCGAAAATCCATTACAGGGGGTTGTCGCAACAATCAAAGACGCCAGCGGAAATATTGTGGGTACAGCCGATCTGGGGAACCTCAACAGCGGTATGACCAATTTTATATTTGATGGAGTCGATGCAAGTGGTGAGGCTATGCCAAACGGCATCTATCGCGTAGAGATCAGTGGCAAAAATAATGCCGGCGCTAATGAGAGCCCTACACCGTATGTGGGATCACCGGTCGTATCGATCCTAAAAGAAGGTAATTTAGGTGATGCAATGCTCAAGTTAGCAGATGGACGCACTATCAAAGCATCAGATGTTAAGCAGTGGGTTAACTAAAAAATAATTGAAGAAAGAAGGATAGCAACATGGCACAGTACGGAATCGGATTATCAGCCCTAAACGCTTTCTCGGAGGCGATTGACGTCACCAGTAACAATATTGCGAACGGTCAAACGGTTGGTTACAAGCAAGCTGAGTACGTCTTTGCGGACCAGTTCTTTAAAGCACAGAACCCACAAAGCCGAGACCGTGCCGGTATGGGTACATCCCGAATGATCATCCGTCGCGCCAATACCTACGGAACGATTTCTGGAACACAAAATCCACTCGATCTCGCAATTGCAGGTCCTGGAATGTTTATGCTGGCTAAGCAAGTTGACGGTACCGTGCCCACTGAAAATCCCCAGAAATTCCAGTACACCCGTAACGGCCAGTTTGCAGTCGATGCAGAAAACCGTATTGTGAATGAGAACGGTATGTTCTTGGTTGGTTATGCAGCTGATTCAAGCGGTAATGTGCTTGATAGTAGTAAGTCTGTATTAAAGCTTGATACCACCGCAATGGCTCAGCAAGCAACCAAGACATCGACCATTAATTTAAATATAGATTCACGTGCAAATCCAACATCGGGTGGAGCGTTCGATGCAAAAAGCCCAGCAAGCTATAGCCAATCGATTTCGCAGACAGTGTATGACGATAAAGGCGCTTCCCATACCCTTTCGATGTTCTATAAAAAAGTGAACTCACTTGATTTGGTGCTTACGCAACAAGCTGGGGCAAATACCTTTACTTTTGAACCCAAGCAAGCAATAGGAACCTCATTAAATGGTGAGCAAGCAAGCACAATAGCCACAACCTCATCACCTGCACAAGTCACAGGCCCGATCCAAACGATCTATAACAGCACGCTTACATATGTAAGTGGCGGTATAGAAAATATTTCCGGAGTGAAATCAGTTGATGTGACTGCAGTCGGAAGTGGCTACACTCCAGGTATTTATAAAAATGTTCCAATTACTGCATCTAACGGATCTGCTACTTCTGCTGGCTCTGGGGCTCTGGCTACGGTAGTAATTGCAGCAGATGGAACATTAGGGTCAATTAAAATTACTGATGCTGGTTCGGGATATGTTTCGGGAAATAATTTATCAATATCAGCAAACAATATTGGTGGAACAGGTTCTGGAATCACACTAACAAGCATCTCAGCACTAAATATTGTTGGAGGAACAGATGGTGCAACTGTTGGCACAATTACTCAGGGTGTAAGCCCAGCACTCACTATAACAAATGCTGGAACTGGATATTTAGGAAAGAAACCAAGCCTAGGTCTTGGAATACCTACTGGAACAATATCAGTATCAAATGGAGGTACAGGATATAAAAATGCGACATATACGAATGTGCCGCTAACAGGCGGATCAGGATCTGGAGCTTTGGCAACTGTCGTGGTCAGTGGTAATACTGTATCCTCGGTAACCATTACAAATAGTGGTCGCGGATATGTGGATGGAGAAAGCCTTACGCTGCCAAATACAAATATAGGTGGTAGTGGTAGTGGGGCAACACTTGCTGCTATTAGTATTGGTGGTAGTGGATATATCCCAGGAACGTACATCAATGTTCCATTAAGTAGTGGCTCAGGAGTAGGTGCTAAGGCCACGGTTGTGGTTGGAACAAATGGTAAAGTTACCAGTGTCACCACAACAGATGTTGGAAATGGAGCTTATGTACCAGGCGACGTACTAACACTCGCAAACGCAAACATCGGTAACAGTGGTAGCGGTGTAGTGATTGGAGCCTTATCTTCGGGAACCCCAGCCTTAGCTGTAGCGGCTGGAGGGACAACTACCTATACAAATGTGGAATTAGGAAAAACAAGTGGATCCGGCACTGGTGTTATCGCAACAACGACTACAAATGGCGTTACTGCTACTACTGAAACGGGTACTTTTACCTTTGTTGGTACGAGTGGTAATAATACACAATTCAAATTAAATGGCTTAACCTTAACAACGACTGCTGCGAACACCTTAACAGCTGCGCAAGTTGCTGCTCTTTGGGCTAACCGTGGCGCTAGTGCGAGTGTTAACGTATCTGGGACAGGCTATAGTATTACTGGTACAACATCTGCAAACTTCACTACAGCTGCAGTTACAAATACTAATCAAGTAGTTTATACCGCTGTCTCCGCTGGAACAAAGACAAACTTTGACAGCGATCTCGCATATACAAACCCAAGTGCTGCGTCAGTTACTGTAGAGCCTATAGAAAATGGCGATGGAGCCTCAAATCATGAAGAGCAGACTGCAACCTTCCCTGCAACTACTGGTTCGGCTAAAGCGATAACCTTTAACGGTTTGACTTTAATTACTACTAGCGAAAATACCTTAACAGCTGCGCAAGTTGCTGCTCTTTGGGCTAACCGTGCCGCTAGTGTGAGTGTTAACGAATCTGGGACAGGGTATGCACTCATTGGTACTACAGGCGCAAATATAGTATCTGACCCAGTAACAAATACCAATGAGGTAGTTTTAAAGTGGGAAGATTCTGGTTTCGCAGATCAACCTCTACTGGCTTCAACTACACCGAGTATGACAACGAGTGGAATGACTGCTAATGGACCAACAATTGAAGGTATTGCCCCAGAAAATGAAGTGCAATCAGTAACTTTTGCAGCAACTGCTGGTATCGCTACGTCAATTACTTTGAATGGACTTACCTTAACAACAGATAGCACAAATACTCTAAATAATCAGCAGGTGGCAGCTTTATTTGCAGGACACGCTGATGGTACTCCTGTAGACGAAACTGGTACAGGATATTCGCTCTCTGGTACGACTGGGAATTGGAGCACAGCAGGTGTTACTGCTTCAGGAGGAGTATTAAGTTTTACATACAACACAACGGGTAACCAAGAACTTATTGCTAGAGCCGCAAAAGCAACCGTTGTTGTTAGTGGGGGAACAGTAAGTTCAGTAAAAATAACAGACATAGGGACGGGGTATGGAGTTGGCGATGTGCTTACGCTGGCGCCCACTGATATTGGCAGCTCGGGTTCAGACGTTTCAATTGCAGCTTTAACTGGATCATTGAATGCAGGGATTACGGAGGCAGCCCCAGTTACATTTAGAGCATTAACAGCTGGCGAGTCAATCACAATCGGCGGCTTGACATTAACCGCATCTGGCGCGATTAACGCCTCTGAGGTTGCAAATGGATTTGCAAACTTATCCAATGGTAGCACTGGAAATATAACAACAAATGGATTATGGAGTGGAACCCTTTCAGGATGGCGTACAAGTGGTGTATCAGGCTCCGGTGTGACCTTTATATCAGCTGTGGCAAATAATAATGCTGAGGATATTAAGGTTGTAACCAACAAAGTAGGCACCGGAGCTCTTGGTTCCACATATAACTTAAAGCTAACAGATGGAACAAATTTATCTTTAAAACAGACCACAACAAAAGGTGAGACTGCTCAATATAAGGTCGAAGTAGATCGCTTTGCAATGTTTGCAACCTTAGATGGTGTACCTGTTGGTCAAACATCAACTGGCCTTGGAACTTCAACTATTCGTTTAGGTGCAACAACGACACAAGAGCAAACATCATTAGGTACTGTTGCGTTTGGTAGACCACAATTTAATACCAAAGTAACCATTGATGCATCGGGTGGACCTGGATCAACATGGGGCAGAACTGCCAATGGCGGTGTTGTTCAGTTTGTATTGGATAGCACAGACTTAACCGGTTACTCCTCAGCAGCTCAGACATATGCCAATGAGCAGGATGGAACTCCAACCTCTCAGCTAACATCATATTCATTTGACACGTACGGAAAGCTTGTTGCTCAATACGATAACGGTAAATCCGTCGTGAAGGGTCAGTTAATATTGGCCTCATTCAATAATTTTGAGGGTTTAATTCCTGTTGGCGGTAATGGCTTTCATGCTTCCGCTGCATCAGGTGACCCCTTAATTGATAAACCAAATGGCTCGCAGATGGGCGCAATTCGTTCACAATCCGTGGAAGAGTCTAACGTTGACTTGACTCAGTCACTCGTGAAATTAATGGTACTTCAACGTGCTTACTCAGCAGCCTCACAGGCTACAAAGGTTCAGGTTGCCACACTCGTTGACGATACATTACGTATCGGTCAATAAGCTAACTCATAAGATCCATAGCCATCATGATTAATCGCTTCGCTTACGTCTCGATGACCGGTGCTAAGGCATCGACCGAGCAATTGGCGGTAACGAGTAATAATTTGGCGAATGGTCTGACGCCTGGATTTAAAGAGGTCATCAGTGCATTTCGTGCGGTGCCACTCCGGGGTGATGGCGAACCATTTAAGGGTAATGGAGCGGACTCAAGAGTATTTGCAATTGATAGTACGCCTGGAAGTAATTTCAATGCTGGATCGATTCAGACCACAGGCAACCCCCTTGATGTCGTTATTAAGGGCGATGGATTCTTTGCGGTACGCCGTCCCGATGGACAAGAAACATACACCAGAGCGGGTAAGTTCATGGTTGATGAAAACGGCACACTCAAGATTGGTAAAGATATACCAGTAGTAGGTACCGGCGGCTCAATAACAATCCCGCCCAACGCCACAGTACAAATTGCGGAAGATGGTGCGGTATTTACTCAGCTTCCAGGAACGCAGTTTTTGAACCAGGCCGGTAAGTTAAAACTAGTAAATCCTAATCCAAATAGCCTGCAACGCATGGAAGATGGTTTTTATGATATTCCAGGTGAGCAAGCGCCACCCGATGGTTCAGTACGCGTTGCTCAGGGAGCGTTTGAGATGAGTAACGTCAATCCAACTCTGGCAATGGTGCAGATGATTGACCAGAGCCGATTATTTGATTTGAACTTTAGAGCAGTGCAAACCGCAGACCAAAATGCACGGGCAGCAACCAGTTTGCTCTCCTTGTCACGTGGTTAATTAGAAGAAAGAAAACAACATGCTACGTTCACTATGGATATCAAAGACTGGGATGGATGCCCAGCAAATGAATTTGGATGTGATTACCAATAACCTCGCAAACTCATCGACAACAGCATTTAAACGTGTACAGCCAATGTTTCAGGATTTGCTATACACCACACTTCGTGCAGCAGGATCATCAAGCAATGCTCAAAACTTATTACCAACAGGATTACAAATTGGTGCAGGATCTGCGGTAACGTCAACCGAGCGCATCATGATCCAAGGATCGATGCTACAAACAGGAAATCAGTTAGACGTAGCGATCAACGGCAATGGATTCTTTCAGATTCAGCTAGCAGATGGTACTTTGGCCTATACACGACAAGGACAATTTAGCCTGAGTGCAACCGGGCAAATCGTGACCCAAGCAGGAAATGCAGTTTCAGGTGCTGGTGTAATACCATCTACAGCAACCGGAATCACAATCAGCTCAGCCGGATTAGTTCAATACTCAACACAAGGGTCAAGTACTTTGACTCAAGCGGGACAGTTCACTATGGCTAATTTTGCTAACCCAGCAGGATTAGTTGCTATCGGTGGAAACAACTTTATCCCTTCACCAGCTTCAGGAACAGCACAAAATCAAATTGCTGGCACGAATGGTATGGGCACGACTCAGCAATATTACGTTGAGCAATCGAACGTAAACGTTGCAGAAGAGTTAGTTAATCTAATTGCAGCACAACGTGCCTATGAGATTAATACTAGGGCTGTAACAGCCTCCGATCAAATCTTGCAACGCGTTAGTAATCTGGGGCAATAACTATGACTACTTATAAACGAGCAATTGCGTATCTTACATTAGTGAGCATGTGTGCTGGCTTATTGGGTGCTTGTGCCAGTGCAGATCGACCGTCATTATTACAAACGCCAACGACTGCACGACCAAAACCCATTCAAGAAACATCAGCCAATATGGGAAGCTTATATCCAGCAAATTCTGGTGGACCCCAGGTATCGATGGTGAGTCATCGCCCCTTATTTGAAGATCGCCGCGCCAGAAATGTGGGAGATACACTGACCGTTATCTTGAATGAAACCACCAGTGCTGCCAAGAACACATCGATGTCAGCGGAGCGAAAGGGATCTGTAACAAGTTCATTTACGCCCGGTACAGCAGGTCGACCAAATAATTTATATGATGGTATTAAGGAGTTTGGAAACTTCAGCGGCTCGGGGGAAATAAAAAATGAGGGTGCAGGCGGAAGTGCTGCAAATAATACCTTTGCTGGAACCATTACGGTAACTGTGATTGAGATCTTGTCGAATGGTAATTTAGTCGTGGCAGGTGAGAAGCAGGTAGCAATTAGTAATGAAGAAGAAATCATTCGCTTTGGTGGAATCGTTAATCCAAATAATTTGGTCTTTAACCGAATTTCCTCCCAAGAGGTGGCCGATGCCAGAATTGAATACCGTGGTCGTGGTGCAACCGATGACACCCAAGGAACGGGTTGGTTTACCAGACTCATACTGAAGATGGCGCCATTCTAATCAATATGCCATTCAAATCTAAAACCATTCGTCAACTCATTCTGATGCTAAGCATCAGTATATTTTCTAATACTGTCTTTGCGGATCGGATAAAAGACTTTACTGATGTTGCAGGACAACGTCCAAACCAATTGGTTGGATATGGCTTGGTGGTTGGATTGGATGGCACTGGTGACCAAACCACGCAAACCCCGTTTACTTTACAAAGCGTATTGCAGATGATTGGTGTGCTTGGCGTTACTTTGCCATCGACTGGTACCCAGGCGCAGTTGCGCAATACAGCCGCAGTAATGGTTACAGCAGAGTTTCCAGCGCTCGCTAAACCTGGTCAACAAATTGATATAACGGTCTCATCGTTGGGTAATGCCACCAGCTTAAAGGGCGGCACCTTGGTAATGACCCCATTAAAAGCGGCAGACGGTCAGGTCTATGCTCAAGCTCAGGGCAACTTAATTATTGGTGGTGC
>Ga0255112_1000607_pt1 | contig 11063 bp, 12 predicted proteins | sample Law_Yuk_RepB_8h_FD_188470 | JGI IMG/M metagenome (GOLD analysis project Ga0255112, IMG submission 188470) | Freshwater microbial communities from St. Lawrence River, New York, United States - Law_Yuk_RepB_8h | ecosystem: Environmental > Aquatic > Freshwater > River | place: USA: New York... | reverse complement strand
GATTAGCGGGGTCGCCGCTGCGATTAAGGCCATGAACCCCGCCTGCAAGGTTTATGGGGTCGAGCCGGAAGGCGCCGACAGCATGTCGCAAAGCTTGAGGGCAGGTCATCCAGTGACGCTGGAAAAGACCCACACCATCGCCGACAGCTTAGCCCCGCCGATGGCGCTGCCGATGGGCTTTGCCCTGACGTCCGCTCATGTCGACCGGGTCGTGACGGTCACTGACGATCAGATTTGCGCAGGACTTGTACTTTTGGCCGAAGAGGCGCGGCTTGCCGTCGAACCGGCAGTGGGTGCCGTCTTGGCGGCAGCTCTCGGGCCCTTGCGCGGCCAACTCGCTGGGGGGCGGATCGGATTTGTGGTCTGCGGCGCTAATATCGACGCCGTCAATCTTTGCCGGTTTTATGAGCGTGGTATGCCTCATGTGGTAGGGCTGTTGGGGCACTGATCACCGGAACACATGTAACTTGAAAAGAACGGCGTCTTCCCGCTACTAGAACGAAGGACGAAACCAATCGCTTGATATTTCCGGCCGCTGGTGGAAGGTGTCGGTGTTATGACAGACACCCCTTCCTTCAACGTATCGGTGTTCTCTCCGCAATCCTTCGAGGTTGCGGATGTGCGCTTGATTGGCGCGGCATCATTGGTACGGACGCGGCCCTATGGCCGTGGCGCATCAGGTTTTCGCAACACAATACGCCTTGCCGAGGGTATGTTTGCCAGCTGGGCTGTGGTGAAGCGCGGCGAAGCGGTCGAGGAACGCTATGACAGCAGCGGGGCAATGAAGATCAATCTACGGCTGGAAGGGCCTAGTACGATTGCTGGAACCGGCCAGGATCAGGGACCCTATCCCATCACCCCCCCTATGTGCTCGGCGTTGTTGCAGCCCTTGGGCGAGGGCAAAGTAGAGCTCTTTGCTGCTGGCACGCGCGAAAAATCGGTCACGATTTCTTGCACCCGCGACCATCTGTCGGGTGAACTTGGTTTTCTGCCTGAGAGATTCTCGGGACCGGTGGCGGCGTTTCTGTCAGGCTCATCCTATAGCTTTGCCTTTCTCCGAGCCGACATGACACTGGAAATGAAGCTTGCTGCTGAGGCATTCTTCGACCCAATTGCCGACCCTTTCGCGCTGCGTCTACACCTTCTGTCCCGCGCCCATGACATCTTGCGGCTTTTCTTCGAACAAACTGCGCTGCAGGATAGTACTGGCGCACGTTTCCGACCGGGAGAGATTGAGCTGGTCGAGCGAACAAAAACCCGTGTCGTGGCGCGGCTGGACCAGATTCCGCCAACCGCGCATCTCGCGACAGAGCTGGGCACTTCTTCTTCGCGACTAATGCGACTATTCAAGGCCGTAGATGGGCGGACGATCGGTGAATTTGTCACCGCGATGCGGATGGCGCGTGCCCTAGAACTCATGCAGGAGCGGCGGCTTTCAATCACCCAAATCGCGTTCGAGGTCGGCTATGAACATTCAGCGAATTTCTCGACAGCGTTCCGTCGTCACTACGGCATGACCCCGCGCCAAGCGATGCACGGGATAGGACATGAGGGCGGTTAAGGCATAGGACGGAGCGACTGGGTTGCGAACAGCTGGGTCGGGTTCTTCCAACTGAACCGAATTGTCTACCTCTGAGTTCTGCCAATTCCGCAAGTGTAGACCGAGCCGATACCGAAAATGATGACTCGTGTATCCTGCATGGACATAGTTTTCTCCCTGTGGCCTGCCCCCTGAAAAGTGGTCCTCCCTGAGGTATGGTTTTCGAGCCATTTGGAGGATGAAGGAATGCCCCAGAAGAAGCACAAGCCGGAGGAGATCGTCGCCAAGCTCCGGCAGGTCGATGTGTTGGTATCGCAAGGCCAGTCGGTGGCCGAAGCCGTGCGGTCAATCGGTGTGACGCAGTTCACCTACTATCGCTGGCGCAAAGAGTTTGGTGGGCTGAAGACCGACCAGGTGAAGCGGCTGAAGGAGCTGGAGAAGGAGAATGAGCGGCTTCGGAAAGCGGTTTCCGATTTGACGCTCGAGAAGCTCATCCTTCGGGAGGCTGCCTCGGGAAACTTCTGAGCCCCGCCCGCCGCCGTGCTTGTATCGAGCATGTCAGGCAGAAGTTCCGGATCTCGGAACGGTTCGCCTGTCGTGTCCTCGGGCAGCACCGCTCGACCCAACGGAAAGTGCCGCAGGGCCGGGCCGATGAAGACGCGCTGATCGCGGACATCCTCGCGCTCGCCTCGCAATACGGGCGCTACGGCTACCGGCGCATCACGGCGCTCCTTCGGGAGACCGGTTGGGCGGTGAACGTGAAGCGGGTCGAGCGCATATGGCGGCTGGAGGGGCTGAAGGTTCCACAAAAGCAACCGAAGAAGGGGCGGCTTTGGCTGAACGATGGATCTTGCATCCGTCTGCGGCCCGAGCGCCCGAACCATGTCTGGTCCTACGACTTCGTCGAGAGCCGGACCCACGATGGAAGGAAGTTCCGAATGCTCAATCTCATCGACGAGTTCACCAGGGAGTGCCTGGCGATCCGGATCGACCGGAGGCTCCGATCCACGGACGTGATCGACGTGCTGTCTGATCTGTTCATTTTGCGCGGCATTCCCGTTCACATCAGGTCAGACAATGGCCCTGAGTTCGTGGCGAAGGCGGTGCGGGACTGGATCGCCGCCGTGGGCGCGAAAACCGCCTTCATCGAACCCGGCTCACCATGGGAGAACGGCTACTGTGAGAGCTTCAACTCCAAGCTCCGCGATGAGCTGCTCAACGGTGAGATCTTTTACAGCCTCGCCGAGGCGAAGATCGTCATCGAGACTTGGCGCCACCACTACAACACCAAGCGCCCGCACTCATCCTTGGGCTATCGCCCGCCAGCTCCCGAGGTCATCCAGTGGCCGGCTACGCCATCCGGAGCCGCTCCACCGGCCACGCCAGCCGTAGCGTCAAGACCAATCATGCACTAAGACTGAAACCGGACCACTAGATTGGGGCAGGCCAATTGTCGAGCGTGACATAGCGCAGATTGGTCTCCTTGAGGTCCTCACCCCTATATAAGCTATCGCTTTGCAGGACGTCTTCGATCAGACCATTGAAGCGCTCAATCACACCGTTTGTCTTTGGCCGCATTGATGGCGTTAGACTGTGCTCGACGCCTCGATTGACGAGCTCATACAGTGCGTTGGCCGTACGCTTGCGTGAGCCAAACACTTGATAGGAAAAATCCTTTCTGCTCTCGGTCATTACCGACTGAACTTAGTCGGTAATGCGGGCGCCAATTTCCGCAGAAAGCGGCGCGCATTGGCAACAGTTTGTACTGGCTATATGCCTTCAAAGATCTAATGTCTCGCCTTGTCGATGGAAACAAAGACGTGCCTTCGCAGGTCCTTGCCGGCCATCTGTGGCAGGTATTTGATGTCGATATGTGAATACTCCGGTCCTTATATCAACGGCGGGGTAAATGGAGACTTGTTCGGATAAGCCCCCTGCCTTGTCGGCAGGCAGTCGCTCGCCTAAGGGCATCGGGCTAGTCCCACACATTAAGCAACCTCAACAAAAGAACAGCCGTGCCTAAGCTTGCCCTCTCCGAGCAAAAAGACCGACAAGGTCCACCGCGCTTCCCTTTCGAGTACCAAGTTCAAGACCCCCCTCGATCACGCGCAAATGCTCGGCCATCAGATCGGCCGCAGCCTGACCGTCGCGGGCTTTGAACGCTCGAAGGATCTGTTCGTGGTCATCATCTCGGCAGTTCGCCACATTTGGCGCCCCAAAAATGCCGATGATCAGTGAGGTGCGGGTAACCAGCTCTTTCATCATCCGCAGCATAACCGAATTTGCGGCAATTTGGGCGAGCAGGAGGTGAAACTGCCCAGAAAGGCGGATTGCCTCTTGGCGGCTATGGCCGTGATGCGCGGCATGTTCCTTGACGAGGTGCGCGGTCAGGTTATCCAGGTCGGCATCTGTGGCCCGCTCGACCGCAAGTCGGGCGATTGTCGGCTCGAGTGTAAGGCGCGCCTCAAATACTTCACGTGCCTGTTGGGGCGTGGGGGAGGCAACAAATGCACCACGATTGGCCTGTAGATCAACGACCTCGCGGCTGGCCAACAGGAGCAAAGCTCGTCGTATCCGCATCCGACCGACGCCGAAAGCTTCACACAGGGCCGACTCGGAAAGCTTGGTGCCCGGCGGCAGAAGCTGCTCGACCACCGCCTCGAAAATGCTCTCAACGATATCTTCTTCCGCCATTTCATCGGCGGTTCCAGTGTCGTCGATCATATTGGGGGCGCCAGTCATTCACGGGGTCCAGTGTGGGTTCGACCAGTTTCAATTGGATAGTTAACAATCTGGTTTCAAGCAAGAAAGATGCAAGTTATGTGAAGATGAATTATTTTGTTGACAGGATTGTTAACAAAAGCTCAGATCAGCTCATAAAGACCCCGAAACGGGGCATATTTGTCACCCAATTGGCTAACAGGGAGTTCGCCACATGCTTAGACGCACTTTTATGAAAACCACTGCCCTTGCAGCCGTTGCAAGCTTTGCAATGATTGGCACGGCCTTCGCCGAAAATCCGATCCTCAAGATCGGTTTCGTTGGCGTGACTTCGGGTCCGGCTGCCGCATGGGGCACCTCTAACCAGCGTTCGATGGAAACCCGCGCTGCCTGGATCAATGAAACTGGTGGCTATGATATCGGCGGGACGAAATACGACATCGAGATCGTATCGTTCGACGACCAAAAAGACCCCAAGCGTGCGATCGCAGGCATGGAGCAGATGGCTCAGGCTGGCATCCACTATGTCGTCGGGCCGAACGTTGATGACGGTGCCGCCGCGGTGCGCCCAGTGGCCGAGCAAAACGGTATCATCTACTTCCCCTATGCCTTCCCGAAAGAGCTGTACACGGCTCCTGCCTCGAACGCTGTTCTGGGCATGATCGCGAACTACCAGTCCGGCCCGGCCATCTACAAACATCTGATGGAAAACAACGGCGTGAAAAAAGTGGCCTTCGTCGCCGCCAACGAATCCGATCCTCTGTCGCAGCGTGACGGTGGTGTCGCAGCCGCAACGGCTCTCGGTCTGGAGGTGGTTTCCGACAGCGTGACCTACCAGGTCGACACGACTGACTTCACCCCGGTTCTGCTGCCCGTCGTCCAGGCTGCGCCAGACCTTTTGGTGTTGTCGGGCGTTTCGCCTGCCAACGCACCGCAGTTGATCCGTTCGGCACGTGAGCTTGGCTATACCGGCCTGATCTCGACCGAAACCGCGCAGGACGCGGCCGTGCTCCAGGAAGGTGCGGGCGAGTTGGCCAATGGCTTCATCTCGGTCGGTGGCGCTTCGACCCCGGAACTGGCATCCGACATGATGCGCGAGTTCGTGGATCGCTACACCAAGATGTTCGGCGAATACAACGACGAGTCGAACACCAAGGTCTATGCTCTGGAGTACATCCTTGCGACTATGGCGGCAAATCCTGCGGCGATGACCGACGTCGAAGCGTTCAAGGTTACGATGGATACGTTTGAAGCCCCGAACCCCTTCATGGTTGGTGATGCCAAGCTGAAATATGTTGGTACTTCGTCCTTTGGCCAGAAGCGGCAGGTTTCGGTGCCACTCGTTGTGAACGTCTTCAACAACGGCGCATTCGAGACGATGTTCGTCGCACAAGTCGACTGACGCTATTTTCCCAGCGTCACACTAGGGCTGCCGATCAGGCAGCCCATTTTCTCCTTAACACTCCGGAGGGCCGAGCATGGAACAGATCCTTGCGAACGGGCTGTATCTGGGCGCCCAATACGCACTCATTGCGCTGGGTCTGACCCTCATCTTCTCGTTGATGAACGTTTTGAATTTCGCCCATGGACAGATGTATGTCTTCGGCGGATTCGTGACCTACACGGTTGTGGCCCAATGGGGGCTGCCGTTCATCGTGGGCCTGATTGCCTCTGCTGTAATCCTTGCGATCATGGGGGCATTGATCGAATTCCTCCTGTTCCGCCCGGTTATCCGAAAATCCAAACGCGACGAATCTACCATGCTGCTTGCCGCCGGGATCGCGTTCTTCCTTGATGCTGTGATCTTGCTGCTATTCGGCGAAAAGCAGCGCGGGGTCCCCAAGATCGTCAATGGGGTCTTCAACTGGGACATGCGCCTGATCATGCCTTATGATCGCATCTTGATCGGGGTTCTGGCGATCGCGATGATCGCCGGCTTCATCGCATTGATGCAATACACTAAAGCCGGTCGCGCTATGCGGGCCTTGGCGCAGGACCGGATGGCCGCGCAACTGATGGGTGTTGATGTCGATCGCTATTCAATGATCGGCTTTGCCCTTGGCGCCCTGCTGGCCGGCCTGGTGGGCGGGCTTTTGGTCACCATCACAGGCATCAACCTGGGCATGGGAGGCCCGACATCGGTCAAGGCCTTCATTATGATCATGATCGGCGGGGCCGGGGTGATTTCGGGTGCCATCGCGGGCGGCTTCATCCTTGGGATGATGGAAAGCATCGGCCTGACCGTTTTGGCGGTCTACGGTGATATCACTTACCTTGCCATCTTCGCCTCGCTGATGGTGTTCCTAGCCTTGCGCCCGCAAGGGCTTATGGGCAAGCCGTGGGGTTGATGAGATGAACAAGAACTTGATCGGCATCGCCGTCTTCTTGCTGGTTGTCTTTGTGCTGGTGCCCTTGACAATCAATGCTACGGGCCGCTGGGATCTTTACTACACACTGACCTCAGTTGCTCTTCTGGCCATTGGCTCGGCTGGTGTTTGGCTGACCTTCTACATCGGCCGTATCAACATCGGTCAGGGCGCCTATGCGCTGATGGGCGGCTATGTTTCGGCTATCCTGATGACGCAGGTTGGGATTTCCTTCTGGGCGACACTTCCTCTGGCGGGGCTTTTCTGCGCCGGGATAGCAGTCCTAATCGGTCTGCCGATCCTGCGACTGCGAGGCGTCTACTTCGCAATGATCACGCTGGTGCTGACCGAAGTTACGCGCCTTGCGGCCCTCGCCCTGCCAATTACCAATGGCGCCAAGGGGATAACGTCGATCCCGCTGCCCGGTTCGCTTAAGCTTTTTGGCGTCACCATCATCCCGGATTTCGCGACGTTGGAGAGCCCGAAACTGGCCTTCTACCTTCTGGCCATCAGCTTAATGGTTCTGTCCTATGCAGTTTTGTGGCGGATCGTGAATTCGCGACTTGGGCATCTCTGCCGCAGCCTACAACAGAACGAGGAGCTCGCGGCTTCCATCGGCGTCAACACTGCCTATCTGCGCGTGCTAACCTATGCGATTTCCTCTTTTTTCGGAGGTCTCGCCGGTGCAGTTTTCGTCGCCATTTCGCAGTCGATCTATCCCTCTTCTTTCGCGGTCAACGACAGCGTGAACTTCATGCTTTACTGCTTTGTCGGCGGCCTTGGCTATGTCACGGGGCCGATGTTGGGGACATTCATTCTCTACTTCGGTTGGGACCTTCTGTCCGTCGCTAAGGAGTATCAGCTCCTGATCTACTCCAGCCTAATGATCGCCATGATGCTGGTCCTGCCCAATGGCGTGCTTAGCCTATTTGACCGGAAAGGCGGCAAGAAATGAGCCCCATTCTTCAAATCAAAGGCATCACAAAACGTTACGGTGGCCTGACGGCAAACAACAACATTAGCTTTGATGTGAGCGAGGGCGAGATCCTGTCGGTCATCGGGCCGAATGGCGCAGGCAAATCGACTTTGTTCAAGCTGATTGCTTCCTTTGTCCATGCCACGTCTGGCGAGGTTCTGTTTCGTGGCAAAAAGATAAGCGATCTGGCACCCCACAAAGTCGCCCGCATGGGTGTGGTGCGAACCTTTCAGGAAACCACGATCTTCAAGTCGATGACTGTGCGCGAAAACATCATCGTGGCCCATCACCTGAGGTCCAAAGCAACGCTCTTGGGTTTCTTTCTCGGGAGCAAACAGGCGAAGGCTGATGAGGCTGAATTTGGGAAGTCCGCCGATGACCTCATCGGGTTCCTTGGGATGACCGCAATCAGCGGTGAATTGGCCTCGAACCTGCCGCAGGGCCATCTGCGTGCGCTTGGCATGGCAATTGGCTTGGCGACAAATCCGACAGTTCTGCTGCTCGACGAACCCTTTGCGGGGATGAACCACGACGAGACGATGAAAATGGTCGCGCAGGTCCGTCGCCTGCGCGATGAGCGTGGGGTCACGGTTCTGCTTGTCGAACACGACATGCCTGCAGTGATGAAGATCAGCGACAGAATTGTCGTGATCAACTTCGGCGAGAAGATCGCAGAAGGCACTCCGGCCGAAATTCAGGCCAATCCAAAGGTAATCGAGGCCTATCTCGGTTCCGAAGATGACGCCATCGGGATGTAAGCCATGACAGAGATGCTGAACTTCAAAGATGTCGAGCTTTACTACGACCACGTCTATGCGCTGAAGGGCGTGTCACTGACGATGCAGCAGGGCGAGATTGTCGCCTTGATCGGAGCTAACGGTGCTGGAAAGTCATCAATTCTAAGGGCGATTACGGGCCTGAGGAAAATCAAGTCTGGCTCGATCACCTTCATGGGCGAAAGGCTGGACGGAGCACCTGCCGCAGAGATCGTGAAAAAAGGTATCGCAATGGTGCCCGAGGGGCGGCGGGTCTTCCCCTTCATGTCGGTAAAGGACAACCTGCTGATGGGGGCCTTTACAAGAACGGACAAGGCCGAGATCGCCAACACGCTTGAAAGCATCTTGACCCGCTTCCCAAGGCTGAAGGAACGCTACGGCCAGCAGGCAAGCACCCTTTCGGGCGGCGAACAGCAGATGATGGTGATCGGCCGCGCGCTGATGGCCAAGCCGACGCTTTTACTTCTAGACGAGCCGTCATTGGGTATTGCCCCCAAACTCGTGCAGGACATTGCCCGTGCAATCGTGGCGATCAGCCGCGACGAGAAGGTAACCGTCCTGCTGGTTGAGCAGAATAGCCGAATGGCTCTGTCCATCTCCAGCCGCGCATATGCGATGTCTACCGGTTCGGTGGTCCTGACCGGGAATTCCAAGGAATTGATGCATGACGAGCGCATCAAAGCCGCCTATCTCGGAGGTGATCTCTAAATGCGCATTCTGGTTGTGAACCCCAACACGACCGCCTCTATGACCGAAAAGATCGGCAGGGCGGCAAAGCGGGTTGCGTCGGAGGGCACCGAAATCCTTGCCGTGAACTCAGCCCATGGGCCCGCCTCTATTGAAGGGTTTTACGATGAAGCAATGTCACTGGCAGGCATGCTGTCGGTAATCCGCGAAACCAAGGAATTTGATGCTGTGGTCATCGCCTGTTTTGACGACACTGGCCTTGATGCCGCGCGCTGCCTGACCGACAAGCCGGTCATCGGCATTGGCGAGGCCGCTTATCACATTGCTTCGATGATTTCGAACAAGTTCTCGGTCGTTACAACACTGGCAAGGTCTGTTCCCGCATTAGAACACAACTTGCACCGCTATGGCCTGATTGCTCGTTGTTCGCGCGTGCGATCCTCTGAAGTGGCAGTTCTGGAACTGGAACATGCAGGATCTGACGCCTGCAATCGCATCAGCGCCGAAATCGGACGCGCGGTGGCCGAAGACCGTGCCGAAGCAATTGTACTCGGCTGCGCTGGTATGGCCGATTTGGCGGATGCCTTGGCAAAGGAACATGGCCTGCCAGTTTTGGATGGCGTGTCTTGTGCAGTCGGATTAGCCGAAGCGATGGTACGGTTGCGCATCTTAACGTCGAGGCTCGGAGGCTATAGCCCTAGGCCGGCCCATAAGATGCTCTGAGCTAACTGTAGCTGCGATCCGCTTGAGGGTGATGTTTGGGATTGTTTCTCGTCCTTTGCGTTGCGTGCAAAACTTGAGCTGGCTCTTAAAATGAAACACGGTGGCCAATGCACCAAGGGCGAGAATACCGGCACTTTCAGCCCTTTGCTTGTTGGGGGGTCAGTTAGGGGGGCGCACGCCGCCTGTTGCCTCGGTCACGCGGTCGGCGGCGGTTCGAACGAGGGTGCCAAGGCGGATGGCCTCGGACAGGCCCATGCGAAAGGCCGGGCCGCTGACCGAGAGACCTGCTACGGGTTCAGCATGGGCGTTGAAGATCGGAGCAGCGACGCAGCGCATGCCGTCGGCGCGTTCCTGATCGTCGATGGCAAAGCCACGCTCGCGAGTGCGTGCCAGATCGCGCAGTAGGGCGCTTTCGGAGGTATTGGTGAGCGAGGTGAACCGTTCCAGCCCGCGGGCAGCGAGGATCGCCTTGACCCGGCCTTCGGGATACCAAGCGAGCAGGGCCTTGCCGATGCCTGAGACATGCATCGGGGCCTTGGTACCGGGGGGGAAGAAGGCGCGGATCGCCTGATAGGTTTCGACCTGAGAGAGGAAGAGCACTTCGTCGCCGACCTCGACCCCCAGATTGGCGGTTTCGCCGCTGTCGCGCATCAGTTGATCCATCGGGCCGCGGGCGCGTTCGACCACCTTGGTGCGGCGCAGGAAGGTCGAGCCGATGCGGAAGGCGCCGGGGCCGATGTGCCAGACCTGACCTGGTTCTTCGAGTTCTACCATGGCATGGCCCTGCAGCGTGACCAGGGCGCGGTAGACCGTGGCCACAGCCTGACCCGAGGTGTCGGCCAGTTCGGACAGCGTCATGCCGGGGGCGGCCGCGAGGGTGGACAGCAGGCCCAGGGCGCGGTCGAGGGCCTGGACGGTGTTCTGATCGGTCTTGTCGTGAAAGGCGCGGGGGCGGCCGCGCGGACGGGGTTCGCTGGACATGGGTTGGGGTGTCCCTTGCTGTGTGTTGCGGGGGTGTTGCGGGTGAAAAAGCCTGAACCTCTGGAATCATTGCAGAATATACGATTTTTCACCCAGTGAAAAATGATTTCGAAAAAATTGTGATGTGGCAGGGGGAGGGCTAGGATCATAGCAGGCAGAAGTTGGAGTTTGCGCCATGTCCACCCAGAACCCTGTGTTCATTCCCGGCCCCACCAATATCCCCGAGGCGGTGCGCAAGGCCTGTGACATGCCGACGCTGGATCATCGGTCGCCGGCCTTTGCGCGGCTGTTCC
>Ga0255112_1000602_pt1 | contig 11092 bp, 7 predicted proteins | sample Law_Yuk_RepB_8h_FD_188470 | JGI IMG/M metagenome (GOLD analysis project Ga0255112, IMG submission 188470) | Freshwater microbial communities from St. Lawrence River, New York, United States - Law_Yuk_RepB_8h | ecosystem: Environmental > Aquatic > Freshwater > River | place: USA: New York... | reverse complement strand
CCGGATACTCAATGGTGTCTTCAACCAACAGCGACTGATCGGCAACGGGGAACGGCACAAAGGTCACGGTGTGATCAAACCCAAGTCGGTTCCATAGTTCTTCGGCGATATGCGGGCACAACGGTGAAAGCATTTGCACTAGCGGAACTACGACTTCTCGTGGTGATCCACCGACTGCTGCGGCCTCTTGCGTGAGCGCGTTGTTGAGTTGAATCAACTTGGCGATCGCAGTGTTGAATCGCAGGCCATCCATGTCGGCACGGATTCCGTCGATCATGCGGTGCAACAGTTTGCGAAGTTCTTCGCTTGCCGGAGTATCAATGACGAGCGAACGTCCGCTGTCTTCGTCGACGAGGTTGCGCCAGACGCGTTGCAAGAACCGCTGCATACCAATGACGTCACGGGTATTCCAAGGACGACTGGCTTCAAGCGGCCCAGAACTCATTTCGTACAAGCGGAAAGTGTCGGCGCCGTATTCGTCGTACATCTCGTCGGGTGTGACGATGTTTTTCAGGCTCTTGCCCATCTTGCCGTACTCGCGTGAAACCTTTTCACCTTCGTACCAATAGGCGCCATCGCGTTCTTCAACATCGCTGGCAGGCACGGGCTGGCCGCGTGGGTCGCGGAAAGCGAATGCTTGCACGTAACCCTGGTTGAACAAACGATAGAAGGGCTCTGAACTTGAGACATGACCTAAGTCGAACAAGATCTTGTGCCAGAAGCGGGCATATAAAAGGTGAAGTACTGCGTGTTCAACGCCGCCGACATACAAGTCAACTCCACCGGTGTGTCCGGTCTTGCCGTCGCCACCATCGGCTGGTCCCATCCAGTATTTTTCAACTTCGGGGTCAACGAAGTACTCGGTGTTGGTGGGATCGAGGTAACGAAGTTCGTACCAACATGAACCAGCCCATTGCGGCATCACATTGATTTCGCGACGGTACTTCTTGGGTCCATCGCCGAGGTCAAGAACTACCTCACGCCACTCGGTACTACGAGCAAGCGGAGGAATGGGATCGGTGACATCATCGTTCGGATCAAGTGCTTGTGGCTTGAAGTCTTCAAGTTCGGGAAGAAGCACGGGAAGCATCGAGTCGGGTAGTGAAACCGGTTGATCGTCTTCGTCGTACACGATGGGGAAGGGTTCGCCCCAGTAGCGCTGGCGGCTGAAGAGCCAATCACGTAACTTGAAATTGATATTGGCGTTACCACGATCGTTGGCCTCGAGCCACATGTTCATGGCCGTCTTGCCTTCGTCAACTGACGTTAAGCCGTTCAGGTTGAGGTCGCCTTGTGATGAGTTGATATAGACACCATCGCCAACAAAAGCCTCGGGCCAAGTTGACGTGTCGACTGCTGAACCTTGTTGAACATCAAGTTCGCGAGCAGTAAACCATTCAGCAGGAGGTTGTTGAATCGCGGGAATCGGCAAATTGAAGCGACGTGCAAAATCGAAGTCGCGTTGGTCGCCGCAAGGTACGGCCATAATTGCGCCAGTGCCATAACCCATCAGTACATAATCGGCAACCCACACCGGAACTGGTGAACCGTTCACTGGGTTGGTGGCGTAAGTGCCGGTGAAGACTCCAGTCTTTTCTTTGGTGTCGTCGGTGCGATCGAATTGATTCTTGGCGGCGGCAGCAACGCGGTACTCGCTCATTGCCTGACGATTTCCGTCAGTGGTTAATGATTCAACAAGCGGGTGCTCGGGCGAGATCACCATGAATGTCGCACCGAACAAAGTGTCGGGTCGGGTGGTGAACACTGTGAGGTCGCCGACCGGACTTGCAAAGTGCACGCGTGCGCCTTCGCTGCGGCCGATCCAGTTGCGCTGCATCAACTTGATGGGTTCGGGCCAATCAAGGCGTTCAAGATCGTCAAGTAAGCGATCGGCATACGTGGTGATTCGCATGGTCCACTGACGCATGCTCTTTTTGAATACGGGGTAGTTGCCAATATCGCTGCGACCGTCGGCGGTGACTTCTTCGTTGGCAAGAATTGTTCCAAGCCCAGGGCACCAATTGACAGGAGCTTCGGAGAGATAGGCGAGCCGACGTGCATCAATGGCAGAACGGCGATCGGCTTTGTTCAGTTCGCTCCATGAGCGACCGTCAGGCGTGGCTATTGAACCGTCGGCATAACCCTGTTCGAGTTCATCAATGGGGCGAGCGCGCTTCTCGTTCTCGTCGTACCAACTGTTGAACACCTTTAAGAAAATCCATTGCGTCCAACGGTAGAAGTTTTCGTCAGTCGTGCTGACGCTTCGCCGTGCATCGTGACCAAGTCCGAGGCGACGCAGTTGACGACGCATGTTTGCAACGTTGGCTTCGGTGTTGACGCGAGGGTGAACGCCAGTCGCGATGGCATGTTGTTCGGCTGGTAATCCGAAACTGTCGTAGCCCAGTGCATGAAGCACGTTGTAGCCCGTCATGCGCTTGTATCGCGCGTAGACATCGGTGGCGATGTACCCGAGTGGGTGACCGACGTGTAAGCCGGCACCACTTGGATACGGAAACATGTCAAGGACGAAAAGTTTCGGTCGACCGGCAACCTTTGCAAGGTCTGCTAGTGGTCCGGCGGGATTGGGCGCCTCATATGTGCCATCAGATTCCCACTGATCTTGCCAGCGCTGTTCGATGTCTGAGGCCAACGATGCGTTGTAACGCAATCGGGGGGTCACGCCACTTTGGGTAGATTCGGGCGAAGAGTGGTCGGGTGTGCTCGCAGACATAACACCCCAAGGATATGGGCATTAGCCCTGCTGGGGACTCTTTTGGGGTTCAAGAAGCACGGACGCAGCGTTAGAACACCAAGTGAAGGGTCTCGGGCGACTAATTTTTCCCCGTCGCCATGAATAACTCGCCCGATCTTCCAAATACCAGTTCACGATTTGACGAAGAGCATGCTCTGAGTCGAGTTCGTCGAGACGCAGTCACTCGTCAATTGCCCACAGGCTCGGTGATCGAGCGTCTGGAGAAGTCGGCAGACGCTCCAACTGGAGTCCGATTCGTCGGTCAAAGTATTGCCCCTGTTGACGGACCATCGTTTATTTCGTGGCGTGAAATTCACGATGACGCTCGAGGTGTAGGCGCGGCTTTGCAGGCCATGGGAATTGTGCCGGGCGATCATGTGGCGATTCTTGGCCCAACAAGCCGCGAGCTGATGACGATCATTCGTGGTTGCTGGCTTGCTGGAGTTGCGAGCATGGTGTTGCCCCTGCCGATGCGGATGGCATCGCTTGATGCGTTTATTGAAAGCACGCGGTCACGTATTCGTCACGGCGAAGCGAAACTTGTGTTGATCGACGATCAACTGGCCGCTTTTTATCAAACGATTCCCGGCGATCCACCAACAATGCCGATGGCGGCAGTGATGCCAGGACCGGGCAAGCCATCTGGTGAACGTTTGGAATTGCCTGCCAACGATCCCGAGCGATTGGTGATTTTGCAATACACAAGTGGTTCGACTTCAGAACCAAAAGGCGTGATGATTCCCGATCGAGTTTTGACGGCGAATGTTGATGCAAGTTGTGCTGCCGCCGAACTTGACACGAACGAAGTCATGGTGTCGTGGCTTCCGCTCTATCACGACATGGGTCTTGTTGGCTTTTTGTCGATCCCGATGTTGAACGGAGTCCAGTTGGTACAGGCAGCACCGCAAGACTTCATGGCGCATCCTGGTCACTGGATGGAATGGATTAGTGATTGGAAAGGAACTGCAACTGCTGGGCCAAACTTTTCATGGGTGCTTGCGACACGAGCGCTCAAGCGCGCCACCGATCTTGATTTGTCGTCACTCACCTTGGCGCTTTCGGGTGCCGAACCAGTCGACCCGCAAGCTGTTGATGCGTTTGTGAAAGCCGCCGAACCATTCGGATTGTCGGCGGGAAGTATCTTCCCGGCCTTCGGTATGGCCGAGGTGGCAATTGGTGGAGCGTTCCCACCGCGTTATCGCGGTTTGAAGTGCGACACCGTCGATCGCATTGTCATGGAGCGTGAGCGAATTGCGCGACCAGTGAATGCGACTGATGACGATGAAGTCACGGTGCGTCGATTGCCGCTTCTCGGTAAAGCTGTTCCTGGTTTAGAAATGAAAGTGGTTGATCCGACGACTCGAGAGGTTCTGCCAGAGCGTCATGTCGGCGAACTGTTGTTGCGGGGTACCAGCGTGACTCCGGGTTACTACAAGCGACCCGAAGCAACCCGAGATATGTTCCATGAAGGCTGGCTATGCACTGGTGACTTGGCTTATTTGCTTGACGGCGAACTGGTGATCTGTGGACGTATCAAAGATGTGATCATTGTTGGTGGCCGCAATGTATTCCCCGAAGATATTGAACGCGCCGTTGGCGAAATTGAAGGTGTACGTAATGGCAACGTGATTGCCTTTGGTGTCGATGGATACAAGGGTAAAGAAACTGTGATCGTTGTTGCCGAAGTGAAATCAGATCAACTCGACCAAGTTCGCCAGGCGATTCACCATTCGGCCCTTGAAGTATCGGGTCTTCCGCCACGTGACATCATGCTCGTTAAACCCGGGACTCTGCCCAAGACGAGTAGTGGCAAGTTGCAGCGGGCTAAATGTCGCGAGTCTTATTTGTTGGGCGAACTTGAACTAGTTGATTAAGGATTCAGATTGCGCAAAGCCACCGCGGTTGTGATGGCTTGTGGTGAGGTGTCTACGTGACCACAGGTGAGAGCAACGAATTGATCGGGGTCGTCGGCAACTTTGGTCAAATTGCTGAGTGCGGCCAAATCGAGTGTGTTGGTGCAATGCACATCTGTTGGTTGCGAATCAAGGGCTTGTGAAGTCAGGCAATAAGAAAACATTGTTGCCGAGGCGGCAATGACGGCCACCAAACTATTGACTCTGATTCGTGTCGTCCACATGCAGAACACACTCTGAACGAGCCTTGATGGTTAGGTCGTCAAGCCCATCTTGACATTCTCTAGACGAATGAGAAAACGAGAGATCGTGACGTCAGGCTGATTGCAAGGCCGACATGACCTTGCTCCAGCGCTCGGGATCGCTGCTGTACGGCGCATAAAACGAAATGCGTTGAATGACATCGCCATAACGGTGGTTCAATTCGGGTGCGATCTGCTCGGGGAGTCCGACAACGGCAAATGTGTTGAGTATCTCATCGGTGATCAGAGTTCCCATCTTGTCCCATTCGCCCTGCTTTGATAGCGCGTTCAGTTGATCTTGAACTTCGCCCCAACCGTGCATTTCAAGAACGGGACGATACGCCGGTGTTGAACCATAGAACGCAATTTGTTTGCGCGTACCAATTGCGGCGCGTTCAAGTTCGGCTTCGTTGTTGCCAGTCACGACGAAACTCGGGCCGACGATTTCGAAACCTTCCATGGTCTTGCCAGCTTTGGCGCGGCCGCGCTCTAAAGCAGGAATGGTGACTTCGCGCAGATACTTCTCGGTGGTGAAGCCGTGACAAATAAAACCGTCGCAAACTTCGCCAGCAACCTCAGTCATTAACTCGCCGACACCCGCTAAGAAAATCTTGGGCTTTCCGTAAGCAGAGATATCACTTGCGGGAGGACTGAACATGGGGGTCATCAATGTGTGGGTATAGAACTCTCCGCGAAATTCGAGTTTGTTGCCAGTGAGCCAGGTGTCCCAAATGGCGTGAATTGCTAAAACCATTTCGCGCATGCGCGCGGCGGGCTTGCTCCAGGGCATGCTGAAGCGCTTGGTGATGTGGGGCTGAATCTGGCTACCTAGGCCGAGAATGAAACGGCCTTGCGAATATGCCTGCAAGTCCCAAGCGGTGTTGGCGAGGGTCATTGGGCTGCGAGCAAACGCGACAGCGATCGAAGTGCCAATTTCTAACTTGGTGGTGTGCTCGGCGGCGAGCAGCAAAGGCAAGAAAGGATCGTGATTCGTTTCAGCGGTCCAGGCCCCGGAATATCCAGCAGTCTCTGCTTCTTTCGCGGTCTTGATCGCGTCATGCAAATTGGCGCTGATGCCTCCGTCTACCTTCATGATGTTCCTCCGAGTCGAAATCAGCCGCTCACACGATCGGCTGATTTCAAACTAGTCGGAGACGTACTCGTCGGACTAGGGGAGATCGGGGTTGGCGTTGCGCAAGAATGCTTCGAGTTCGGCAGTCATTTCCTCGGGCGATGGAATGTCCTGCTCAGTCATGAGTGGCTTTTGGGGATCGGTGCTGGCATTTTGAATCAAGGCGTCGTAGGCGACCTCGAGTTTTCCGACCATTTCGGCATGTTCACTATTTCGCGACACCATGCGATCGAGGCGTTCGCGTTGGATCACTGATTCTTGTTCGAGTGCAGTTCCGTCAAAGTGGAGATCGGCAACCGGAACGAGGCCTCGCAAAATCGCGAGCGACGCAGCGGGATAGGTCATGCCGGGAATGTATTGCGGAACTTGAGCCCACACGCTGATCGAGGGGATACCGCAATCGTGAAGAACTTGTTCAAGAACTGCAGTCATGCCAGCGGGGACGTCAACAGTGCTTCGTAAAAAGGCAATCTTGTTCAGCAATTCAGTCGTTGGAGTTGTGCACGACAAATTACTCGGACGAGTGTGTGGAGTGGGGAAGGGGTATGCGCCGAGTCCAACCATCATCGAAACGTTCATGCGCACGCACAATTCACGAACTGCAGCCGAAAATCGGTTCCATGCAGAGTCGGGTTCGTGGCCACGCAAAATCAACAGATCGCGACCGTTGTTGTCTTTGCCCGCGTACATGCCGATTGATGGCCAATCAATTCCGTTATTGCGTCCTTCGCGAATCTCCATTGTTGGACGGCGAGCGCGATAGTCGATGAAGACATCGGGATCAAAAGTTGCGACTGGTAATGGATCAATTTGGCTTTCGATAGCCGACATGGCATCGTTGGCCGATCCTGCTGCGTCAATCCACCCTTGCAACATCACAATCAAAATCGGTGAATTGAGCGAAGGAAGTTCGCCGTGCAATTCAACATCGCGAATTTCGCTGTTCATGTCACCAGGCATGTTGCTCGTCATTTCAGGCGACTCAACATGTCTTCAGCTTTGGCGGCTGCACCAAGTACTTGTTGATTGAACGGCTCAAGCTCGGCAGGGTCACGTTGACCCAAAGCTCCACCGAGATAACGCGAGTACACGCCCTCGAGAATGCAGACCAGTTTCCAATAAGCGAAGGTTGTATAGAAATCGAGTTGCGAAATATCGCGACCACTGACCTCGGCGTAACGCTGGGCAAGATCGGCGCGATCAAGGAAACCAGGTGCCGAACAGGCTGATCCATTCCAGGCCGACGCATCGTCACCGGGACCGGTCCAGTACACCATCAACAAGCCGAGGTCGGCCATCGGGTCACCGAGGGTGCAAATCTCCCAGTCAAGAACTGCAATGACTTGTCCGGTGGCATCAACCATGCAGTTATCTAAGCGATAGTCGCCATGGACGAGCGTTGCTGGACCCTGTTCCGGAATACGTGCCATCAGTTCATCATGGACTCGATCGACACTTGGCAGATCACGCGTCTTTTGTTGATTCCATTGTCCGTACCAACGCTTGAGTTGACGTGCGATGTATCCCTCGTGTCGGCCGAGATCGCCAAGGCCAACTGCTTCGGGTCTGACTGCGTGAATCGCGGCCATGGTGTCAACGATGGATTCGCTGGCACGCCGACGCGCATCAACGCTGAGAAGTCGTTCTGCTGCTTCACGTTCGCGAATGACGAGTCCGTCAACAAATGACATGACATAAAACGGAGCACCGTTGACTTCGAGGTTGTCGCAAAAGCCGACCGCGGGCGCAACTGGAACAGAGGTGCCGCCGAGGGCGGCAATGATGCGATGCTCGCGACCCATGTCGTGAGCACTGGCCAACACGTGACCAAGTGGTGGACGACGCAAGACAAACTGGTGGCTATTACTGCCGGTCACTTTGAAAGTGAGATTGGAGTGTCCTCCAGCGATGACGTCAAAGGTGAATGGGCCGACGGCGCCCGCAACATTGGATTCGAGCCAATTGGTGACCTTGCTGACGTCGAGACCTGGGATGCTGGGCGATTCGCTACTCACACCCCCGTACGGTATCCACGAACCGCCGATCTTTTGTGCTCGTAGAACGGTCAAAGTTGCTCACGAGGTAGCGTCAAGGTATGGCTATTGACGTCACCGAAGAGACATTTGAGACCGAGGTCTTGGCCCGATCGGCCGCGGGTCCGGTATTGGCTTATTTGTGGACTCCACGCAGTGAGGCTTGTGTCAATTTTGGCCAGGTTTTAGAGGCAATTGTCGATTCAACCCAAGGCAAGGTTTTGCTCGCTCGAATCAATGTGGACGAAAATCCTGGAGTCGTGCAGGCATTTCGGGTGCAGGCAGTTCCTGCGATGTTCGCTCTTCGAGATGGCTCAATCATGGGTGAATTTCAGGGCCCACTCACTGATGTGGCGGTTCGTCAATTCGTCGAGCAGATGCTTCCGACCGCTACTCAAGAACACATCAATGATTTGCTGAGTCGTGGCGATGAACAAAGTCTGGTGGCAGTTCTTGAAATCGAACCAGGTAACGAAACTGCAATTGTTGCCTTGGCGACCATTTTGACATCGCGTGGTGAAGGTGAAGCGGCCTTGGCGCTACTTGCTCGAGTTCCTGAAACCGATGATGTACGAAAAGCTGCGGCTGCGGCGCGCTTGTCGTTGCGACCTCCTGACGACTACGACCACCAATTAGGGCAACTCATTGAACTAGTGAAGACCGATGACGATGCTCGACAACAGTTTGTTGACATTCTTGAAGTGATGGGTCTTGAAGACCCACGTACGGCTGGTTGGCGTAAAAAGCTAACTATGCGGTTGTACTAATTCTGATCGCATCATGAATTCAGCTTCGTCCGCTTTTGCTATCCAACGTTCAATGGTTGAGGCTGAACAAGAGTTTGACCTCATCATTATTGGCGGTGGAATTACTGGCATATCGGTTGCTCGAGAGGCTGCGTCACGAGGACTCAAAACAGTTTTGCTCGAGCGAGGCGATTTTGGTTCGGGTACGAGCGCTGCGACCACGAAATACATTCACGGCGGAATTCGGTATCTCGAGCAATACGACGTGGCCGTCGTGCGTGAGAGTTTGCGCGAGCGTCGTATCTTGGCTCTTGGTGCACCGCATCTTGTTGAACAGACCCGTTTCATCATGCCGGCCTGGCGCTGGAGCAAACCTCCAACCGCGTTAATTGGTGCTGGCGTTTTGTTGTACGACACTTTGGCGTTTGATCGGAACTTGCGAGCCCCAGACAGTTTGCGTATTCCTCACCCACGATGGTTGAGTCGCTCGAAGTTGCTAGCAGCTGTACCGTGGCTCGACCAAAGCGGATTGCAAGGTGGTTTTGCTTACCACGACACATTGAACGTTCATCCAGAGCGTTTGTTGTTGGCATATGCGAAGTCGGCGACTGCTGCGGGAGCCGTTTTGTTGAATCACACGCGCGTCAATAGTTTTGTCTCAACTTCATCGGAGCGTTTGCACATTGAGGGAGTTCGGGCGACCGATGTACTTTCTGGTCAAGAAATGGTGATTCGGGGCAAGGTGGTCGTGAATGCTGCTGGTCCGTGGATTGACAAAGTTTTGGCAACGCTCGGCAAGGGCACGGGCGTCGGTGTCGATCGTTCAAAAGGCGTGCATGTTCTGACTCGTCCGCTGGGCGGTCCTGGTCGAGTCACTGACGCAGTTTTTGCTCGTGCGCAATCGGGTCGACATGTCATTGTTTCGCCTTGGATGGGTAAGTCGTTTATTGGTCCAACTGATACGCCAATCGAGAGCGACGAAACAGGAGTCGTCGTCGATCCTGATGACGTGACGCTCATTCTCGACACCGTGAACTCGACGATGGCGGATTCAGAACCGAAATTGACAACCGACGATGTTGAAATGACTACGGTTGGCGTCCGTCCTTTAATTCGCGAGACGGCCAATGATGATGACACTCAAGACGCCGGAACGTACTCGGCAAGTCGGGCCCACGAGTTGTATCACCATGCCGATCATGGGGTTGACAACCTGTGGTCAATCGGCGGTGGCAAGTGGACGACAGGTCGTGCCACTGCCGAAGAGATGGTCGATGAGCTGTTGAAGAATGAGTTAAAGATGGTTCGATCGCGAACTTTTGATTCTCGAAGTTCTGCTGCAGGTGGAGCCTTCGCTTGGGCCGAGGATGCTGAGCCCTTCATTACTGATGCGGCGATGGCGATGAACGAACATGGAATTCCAGTGCATGTGGGTGAGCACATCGCTCGTTTGTATGGCACCGAATGGGTTCGTATTGATGCCATCGTTCAACAAAATCCAGATTTTGCCCGTCAGTTGTCTCCGCAGTGCAACGACATCGAGGCCCAGATTGTCTTCGCCGTCACCGAAGAAGGTGCGCGCACACTGTCGGACATCGTCGATCGTCGTTTGGTGATCGGCACTATTGGTTCTGTGAGTCGCGAAGTGCTTGAGCGCGTTGCATTGATTGCGGGCCCTCTTTTGGGTTGGGATGAGTTGGCGATTCAAGATGCGATCCGCCATGAGTTCGATCGACGGACCGTGATCGCGACGCATTGGCGTACGCCAGTTGGTGGTTCTTCTCAGTAGGTGCATTCTGGGAAATCGAGGACGAGGTGAAGTCGTGGAGCACTGGCGTCCCGAACCCCCGATTGAAAATGAAGTAGCAATATCGCTCACAAGCAAGTTCAAGATGCAAGCGGAATCTTTCGTGCGTTACCTCGTCAAGACTGGTGCATGGTTCGGCTGGGGTCGACTGATCACCATGTGTGCGTGCATACCGCTCGTTGGTTTCGGCGCATTCTTTCTTTTACGAACGCCGGCACCACCCGTTGAGGCGTCTTTGACGTACGCGTCAACTGTTGTGAGTTCAGGGCCGCGCGAGGACAGCCAAGTCCCGACAACAGTTGCGACCGTGTCTATTCATGTAGCGGGCAATGTGCTGAAACCAGGCGTGTATGAAATGCCGGCTGATTCACGGGTTGTTGACGCAATTCGTATTGCCGGGGGAGCCAACGCGATTGCCGATCTCAATGCGATCAACTTGGCGAATCGATTGAACGATGCTCAGCAGG
>Ga0255112_1000589_pt1 | contig 11222 bp, 11 predicted proteins | sample Law_Yuk_RepB_8h_FD_188470 | JGI IMG/M metagenome (GOLD analysis project Ga0255112, IMG submission 188470) | Freshwater microbial communities from St. Lawrence River, New York, United States - Law_Yuk_RepB_8h | ecosystem: Environmental > Aquatic > Freshwater > River | place: USA: New York... | reverse complement strand
ATATGGAACAGCCATTCGATCAAATAGTGAGACGATCAGCTTTCTACGTTACGACGGCCTTCAAAAGCGCGACCAAGGGTTACTTCATCTGCATATTCGAGATCTCCACCGACCGGCAGGCCACTGGCTAAGCGCGAGACGTTGATGCCAAGTGGCTTGATCAAACGAGCTAAGTAAGTAGCTGTTGCTTCACCTTCAAGATTGGGGTCGGTCGCCAAGATGACCTCGGTGATATTTGAATCAGATAAACGCACCATTAATTCGCGGATGCGAAGTTGGTCAGGACCAATTCCATCGATCGGACTAATGGCGCCACCGAGCACGTGATACTTGCCGCGGAATTCGCGGGTGCGTTCGATTGCGATTACATCTTTGCTCTCTTCAACTACACAAATTTGCGCGGGATCGCGACGTGGATCGCGACAGATGCGACATTCCGTTTCTTCAGAAACGTTTCCGCATTGGCTGCAGAACTTAACGCGCTCTTTAACGGTGCGAATCGCATCTACAAGTGCAAGGGCTGCATCTCCGTCAGTTTGCAAAATATGGAAGGCAATTCGTTGTGCGCTTTTGGGACCAATTCCAGGCAAGCGACCTAAAGCATCGATGAGATCTTGGATCGCACCTTCATACATGCCTGTGCTCATTAGTCCTTATTCTTTTCGCTGATCACAGTTGCACCGAGTTCGGCGGCGAGTAACGCTGCACCTGATAACAAGTTCTTATCTGATGGCGCTTCATCCTTGCGAACTGCGCGCGCTTCAGGGGTTGAAGTTGTATCAATCGATGAATCAACAACTACTTCGATCTTGCGATCGATGCCAACGATTTCGATAAATGCTTGTCGCAGGATCTCGTCTGATTCAGAGCGCACGAATGAGTCGCGGGCGCCGACGTTGACTATGCCGATCGTTATTAGTTTGTCGTCTACGGCGATTATCTGCGCGGAGGCGGAGAGCAAAGACCACGTTAGGCGACGGCGCTTCTTAACGTTTTCGATTACATCTGGCCAAAGGCGACGTAAGCCAGCTATATCGAAGGATTTAACCGAAGCAACCGGTTTGGCTTGATTTTCGGAAGCAACCTTCGGAGATTCGGGAACAGCTTCTTTAGAATCTCCTTCTGTTGCTTCCTTCTCAACTTCGACCGTTGGAATTACTTCAACTGCAGCTACTTTTGAATTCTTCGAAATCGCTGGTGGGGTGGGAGAAGTGGATGGTGTTGCGATGTTTTCGACTCGTTCGAGGCGTTCGATGCGCGAAAGCAATCCGGCTTCGGAGTTATCGCCGCCGGGCAGAAGCATGCGGCCGCAGATGAGTTCGAGAATTAAACGAGGTGCTGTTGCACCGCGCATTTGGGTTAAACCTTCTGATGCAATATCTGCAGAGCGAGATAAGTTGGCAGCGCCAATGTTGGCGGCTTGTTTGCGCATACGTTCTAGTTGATCATCAGGAAGTCCGCGCAAGATTGAGTTTGCATTGGTTGCTTCAAGTGCATCAACGATCATGAGATCGCGCAGGCGTTCGAGTAAATCGCCAGCAAAGCGACGTGGATCGTGTCCGGATTCGATTACGCGATCAACAGTTTTAAACAAGGTTGCGCCATCGCGCGCAGCGAGTGCATCAACGGCATCGTCTAGTAACGCTCCATCAGTGAAGCCGAGAAGCTGAATAGCGATTTCGTAACTAACTCCATCTGGGCCAGCTCCTGCCAGCAGTTGGCCAAGTACAGAAAGCGCATCACGAACTGAGCCGCCGCTGGCCCGAACAACTAGTGGAATAACGCCTTTAGCAACGGTTACGCCTTCTTCTTTACAAATCTTTTCAAGGTGCTCAGCCAAGATTCCAGGTGGAACTAAACGGAATGGATAGTGGTGAGTACGTGAACGAATAGTTGAAATCAACTTTTCAGGTTCGGTTGTTGCGAAGATAAAAATTACGTGAGGAGGTGGTTCTTCAACAACTTTGAGAAGGGCATTCGCTGCACCAGGTCCGAGCTGGTGTGCTTCATCGATGATGTAAATCTTGTACTTACTTTGTACTGGTGCAAAGAATGCTTTATCGCGCAGATCGCGCGCATCGTCAACTAAACCGTGGGTGGCCGCATCGAGTTCAATAACATCAAGTGAACCCGGACCATTCGCAACTAAATCTTTACAAGATTGGCAGAGCCCACAAGGAGTTGGTGTTGGGCCTTTTTCGCAGTTAAGGGAACGCGCCATGATGCGAGCGCTAGAAGTTTTTCCGCAACCACGTGGTCCGCTAAACAAATATGCGTGATGTGTTTTTCCGGAAGTCAGTGCGTTAGAGAGTGGAACAGTTACATGTTCTTGTCCGATTACATCTGCAAATACAGATGGTCGATACTTGCGATACAACGCGAGTGACATATTCACTCCTCTCATCTCGGCTTCAACTACATCACAAACTAAACAGACTTCACAATACTTAAGGGACCCCTCACGCACCCATCAGAGCACGCCTACCCTTGCTGTATTCCTACCCTGGGGGAGTTCAGCGCGGTAATGCCGCGTGAGGGATCTGGCGTAAGGATAGTTGTTACACCTATACCCTTAGCCAGTCGGGAGCGATCCCGCCAGGAGGATTCGCATAGCGGCCGAGTGCGCACGCTTGGAAAGCGTGTAAAGGGCAACCTTTCGAGGGTTCAAATCCCTCATCCTCCGCAGGGTGTATTTCAGCCATCGCCAATGGGTGGGGATAACCTGATTAAGGTCGTCAGAGCTTTTCTCTATTTTTCAGGAATGCCAATAACTATTCCTAAATCATTACTTCTCGTACCTAAAATCCCCAGCATCGCTGTTGTTGGTTTACTAGCAGCCCAATTTCTTATCCTTCAAAGTATTGGAGGTACTGAACCTAAGTGCACTTTAAATGTCGAGAGGCCACACTATTCAACAAGTTTGTCTGAAAATCAAAACATCGATGCCATTAAACTGAATATCACCTCGATTTGTAATGTCTCACAAAAATACACTCAACTAAGCGCATCTATACAAAAAATTAAGAATAACCGCGAAATCACTGCCTACTCATTTGTAAATGAAAGAAGGAGCTCGACCACCAAATCACCTAATGTCGCGAGCTTCAAAGAGCTCTTCGGTCCATGTCAGAAGGGGGTATCCGCCGCATATCGTGGCACCGCCCAGGGTTATGTGTACTTAGAAAATGGCAAAAAACTGGCTGTTAAGGGAGACTCAGGAAAATTTGTAGCGGCAGGATGCTTGATAGGTGCACAATAAAGGTGTGAGTTATTTTGAAGAGTGCTTAACATCTGGTGGTCTTCTTTTCCAAGAAGAAAGAAGAGCTCTTTATAAGTACCTGCTTGAAATAAACAAGGACTTTTATGTTAATCAAGCAAACATGCTTCTAGAGAAAGGTATTACAAGTAGAAGTATCGCTAATGGTGAAGCTACTTATTTCCTTAAGGGTAGAAAAGTGAATTACTCCGCAAGAGAGTTAAACTCTGATGAAATTCAATCTGAAGTTCGGGAAATCAAATTGACTAGGATTAGAAAATACAACATTAGAAAACTTGAGAAGTTTTTCGCGCAATGCGATGTAGACGTAATCTCGAACTTTCCTATCCCTGGACAAATTCCGAAGGCAGAATCAGGATACGGCTTTAATACATACCCTTTCTACACTCTTGCTTATTACGCCGACGGTAGGAACTACATAAAGGGAATAGTCAAAAAACTTAGGACAAATGACAACGAGATTCTTACAAAGCTTCGAACAGTGATTTAATCTATTTGATGAAATAAATTGGTTTAAATGTAAGTTAGATTTCGACGCCAATGTATTTGGTCTCGAGGAATTCGTGGATGCCGTCGAAGCCGCCTTCGCGACCAAGGCCGCTCTGCTTAACTCCACCGAATGGCGCTGCTGGATCTGAAATCATTCCGCGGTTTATCGCAACCATTCCGGATTCAAGGGCCTCAGAAATCTGGATCGCGCGCTTTAGATCTTCAGAGTAAACGTAGCTAATTAGTCCGAAGTCAGTGCTATTTGCGAGTTCAATCGCTTCAGCATCGGTATCGAAGATAACCACTGGTGCAACCGGTCCGAAGACTTCGTGGTTAAGAATTTCCGCTGTTTTTTCTACTTCTAGAACTGTTGCTGGGTAGAAAGCGCCTGGACCATCAGGGGTCTTGCCGCCTGTTAATACCTTGGCTCCAGACTTAACTGAGTTATCAACTAGCTCTGCAATCTTGTTGCGTTCTTTAATTGAAACACTTGCGCCAAGTTGTACACCAGCATCGCGACCGCGTCCCATAACAAAAGTTCCCATTGCTTCAGCAAACTTTTGCATAAATTCTGCGGCTACCTTGCGTTGCACATAAACTCGGTTTGCTGCAGTACAAGCAGCTCCACCATTGCGCATCTTTGCCAACATCAAACCTTTAATTGCTTCATCAATATTGGCGTCATCCATAACAACAAACGGTGCATTTCCCCCGAGCTCCATAGAGCAACGAATTACATTATCGGCCGCTTCTTTAAGAATGATTCGACCAACTTCAGTAGAACCAGTAAATGAAAGATTCTTAACACGTGGATCATGCAACATCTTGGCGATCGCAGGACCAGTTGGTGTTGGAAGAATTAAATTAACTACGCCCTTTGGAACGCCTGCGCGATCAAGGATGTCCATGATGGCGAGCGCGGTCAGAGGTGTTTCACCGGCTGGCTTTAAAATCATCGTGCAACCTGCAGCAATTGCGGGACCAATTTTACGTGTTGCCATTCCGGCAGGGAAGTTCCAAGGAGTAATAAGAAGTGAGAGACCAACAGGTTGGTGTGTAACTAAAATTCGCTTATCGCCACTAGGTGACATGCGGAAATCTCCTGCAATGCGTACTGCTTCTTCAGAGAACCAGCGGAAGAATTCTGCGGCGTAGGCAACTTCACCTTTTGCATCAGGTAGCGCCTTGCCATTTTCTTTGGAAATTAACTCTGCTAAGTAATCTGCTTCTTGAATCATTAATTCAAATGCTTTGCGGAGCATCTCTGCGCGCACGCGGGGCGCGGTCTTGGCCCAGGCAGGTGCGGCGCGGTGGGCGGCAGCCAGGGCGGCCTCGATCTGCGCATCTCCGGCGGTGGCTACCTTGGCAATTACTGAGCCATCACTGGGATCTGTTACATCTAAAGTGCCATTTCCATCTACCCATTGACCGTCTATATATAACTGAGTGCGCATAAGATGAGCATACTAAATAGTTAAATGGACGCGCTAGCCGCGGTAACTGAAGGAGTTTTTGTGCCCAAGTCGTGGACAGATGGTGCGCCTGAACCAGTTGCTCTCCAAGAAACTGCGCATGTAAAAGATCCGCTTAGCTACAAAGTAAAGCGCCGTCTTTTAGGTAATGCGCTTAACCGACATTCGCTCGGACATCAACGTTTATCAAAGCGCTACGCACTCGGAATTCTCTCTTCCGACTGTATTTCATCTTCGGCTTACGGTACTGAACAGATTCTTATTGCGCTCTTGCCAGCATTTGGATTAGCAGCTTTCGCAATATTGATGCCAATGACAGCGGTTGTTTTGGTAATTCTTACCATAATTACACTTTCATACCGCAATGTGATCGATGTTTATACAAAAACTGGTGGCGCATACATTGTCGCGCGAGATAATTTCGGACCTGTAACAGCGCAGATTGCAGCAGTTGCTTTGATTCTTGATTACGTCGTAACAGTTGCAATTCAATCTGCAGCAGGTGTTGCCGCAATCATTTCTACATTCCCATCTCTTGATCCATGGAAGATTCCAATGATCCTGTTGGTAATCGTTCTACTTACTTACGGAAATCTTCGCGGTGTTAAAGAAGCCGGAAAAGCTTTTGCATTCCCAACTTACTTCTTCGTCGGTTGTATGTTGATTGTCTTCGGAATGGGTTTCTGGCGACTCTTCAACGGAACGCTTCCAGTTCTTGCAACTGATCTACCCGGTGCGGTTGAAGTTGGACAAGAGCAAGGGCTTTTGACAGCCGCCGCAATCTTTATCCTGCTTCGTGCATTTGCAAATGGTGGATCTTCGCTAACTGGTTTGGAAGCAATTTCCGATGGCGTTGCGCTCTTTAAGACACCAGAACATGTAAACGCAAAACGCACACTCGTCATCATGAGCTGCATCCTTGGAACTCTCGTACTTGGAGTTTCTTACTTTGCTCATCACATTCAAGCGATGCCTTATGAATCAGGAACTCCGACAGTTATTTCGCAGATCGCCAAGGCGGCAATCGGTGGTGGTGCTTTCGGAAGCTTTATGTTCGTAATGGTTCAGCTTGCAACGATGCTTATTCTCTTTGCTGGCGCTAACACCACATACAGCGCTTTCCCACTGCTCTGTAACTTTGTTGCAACCGATGGCTACCTTCCACGCCAATTAACTAAGCGCGGCCACCGCCTGGCTTTCTCAAATGGCATCTTGCTTCTTGCCGGTGGTGGAATTGTCTTGGTTTTAATTACCGCAGGTTCGGTTGAACATCTAGTTGCCTTCTACGCACTCGGCGTATTCACTGGTTTTGCATTGGCCGGTTTCGGTATGACCAAGCATTCAATTCGCGTAAAGCCCGACGGCTGGAGAGTACGAGTTGTAATTAATTTCCTTGCGGGATCTGTCTCACTGGTAATTGTGATCATCTTCTCTGTTGTGAAATTTACACAAGGCGCTTGGTTAGTTCTGGTGGTTGCTCCGATCATGGTTGTTTCATTCTTACGCTTGCGTCGCCAATACACTCGCGAGCAGGATGCTTTACTAGTCCGACGCGAACAAGAGCGTGCTACAACGATCGTTCGCCACAACGTGACAGTTCTGGTCGATAACGTAGATCTAGCAACAGTTGGTGCCATTCGTTATGCCCGTAGCTTGAAACCAAGAAATCTCAGCGCTGTTCACTTCGTAATCGATGATCGTCGAGCAGAAGAAATTAAGGCAGCGTGGGCAAAATCTGATGCGCTAGATGATGTGACTCTCGAATTAATCGACTGCCCTGATAGACGCCTTGCAAATTCAGCGCTTGACTATGCAATCCGCATGACGGAAAAGAATGATGTCGAGTTAACTCTTCTCCTTCCACGTCGTGCATATTCTGGTTTCCTTGGCCGCTTATTGCATGATCAAACAGCGGAAGAAATTGCCGCACCTATTTCTCAATTGCAGCGCGTTGTTGCAACTATCGTTCCTTTCGACGTTGATCGCATTACATCTGCAACACAATTAACAGTTGCGCCCCAAGGTGAAGCAAAACCAGCGGCAACTCCAGTTGCAAAATTTAAGCCTGTTGAAGATGTAATAAAGAACGTCGAACCAATTAGCCATTACGCAGAAAATATGACGCCAATTGGTGAAATCCAGTGGCGCAAGCGGGCTCATGTTCAGGGTCGCGTAACTGCAATTAAAAGCGCACCGCGAGGATCTGCGCCAATTCTTCAGGTAGAAGTTTGGGATCAGACCGGTGGGGTTACTCTGCAATTCTTGGGACGTCGCGAGATTGCTGGCTTAGAAGTCGGTTCGCAACTACGCGCCGAAGGAATGGTCGGAGAAGAAGAAGGCGCTTTGACTATCTTGAACCCTTCTTACGAACTTCTTGTTTAGCGCTGACCTTCAAAGAAATCTCGCAGTAAATCAGCGCATTCACTTTCGCAGATTCCTGCTGTTACATCTAGCTTGTAAAGCGAACGTGGATCACGAATAACATCCCAAACTGAGCCAACTGCGCCGCCTTTGGCATCCCATGCGCCAAATATCAGATGTGAAATTCTTGATTGGGCAATTGCTCCGGCACACATTGGACAAGGCTCCAAAGTTACAACCAGTGTGCAGCCATCTAAACGTGAATTTTGTATTCGTGCCGCAGCGTTGCGGATAGCAACAATTTCAGCGTGTGCAGTCGGATCGTTATTTGCTTCTCTTTCATTAAATCCAGTACCAATAACTACGCCATCTTTATTGATTACTAAAGCACCGACAGGAACATCTCCAGTAGCGGTTGCTTGACGTGCAATTGCGATCGCTTCTTGCATCAGCGATTCAGGTGTGTGGGTAGAAATTCTTATAGCTCCAATAATTCCGCAAATTGATCTGCGAATCCTAAGCGACTAGCAATTGCTTCGAGTTGTTCGTCAGGGAAAAGTTCAGCATCATCACAGAGAGCAGAGATCTCCATTGAGTTAACGCCGAGGTCTGCCAAAATTTCTAGATGTCCAACCGGAAGTGGTTCATCATCTTCTTCTGGTGAATCTAAATCACAAAGCTCTAAGAATTCTGCAGCAACTTCATAATCAAGTGCACAGGTTACATCGCTTAAAAACATACTTATATGTGAACCTAAAACACGAATCAACATAAAAAATTCTTCATCAATTGCTAGAAGTGCTATTGCGCCGCCATTTGTTTGTTGTGATTTAAGGCGATCAATAATGTGTGGCAGATCATGTGCGTCAGGTAACAACGCTAGGTTCCAGCGTCCCTCCTCGTGCCAGGCAGCAACGGCGATATCGACCTCGTTAGCCGCGACAACTCCGTCGGAACTTGCTTCGTAATTTGCATCACTCACATCAGACATATTGGCACTCATTGGGCTAGATGAAAACCCCTGTAAGGTAGGTGCTATGAAAGTTCACGTCGCCAACCACCCGCTTATCACTCATAAGTTGACCGTCCTACGCGATGAAAGAACGGATTCACCAACTTTCCGCCACTTAGTTGAGGAGCTTGTGACCCTGCTCGCCTACGAAGCAACGCGTGAAGTCAGAACTGAAAAAGTTTCCATTAAGACTCCAGTCACTCAGACAACTGGGTTAAAACTCTCCGATCCTCGTCCAGTTGTTGTCCCAATCTTGCGCGCTGGCCTTGGAATGCTCGAGGGTATGACTCGGTTGATCCCAACTGCTGAAGTTGGATTCTTAGGCATGGTTCGCGATGAAAAAACTTTAAAGGCAAGTACTTATGCAAACCGACTTCCAGAAAATTTAGCTGGACGGCAATGCTTTGTTTTAGATCCGATGTTGGCAACTGGTGGAACGTTAGTTGCTGCAATTAACTTCCTAATCGAGCGCGGTGCAGATGACATAACTGCAATCTGTATTCTCTCAGCGCCTGAAGGAATTAAAGTTTTGGAAGATGCCTTTGCAAAATCTGGCGTTCCAATTACTTTAGTTACTGGCGCACTTGATGAAAAGCTAAACGAACACGGGTACATCGTTCCCGGTCTTGGCGATGCCGGCGATCGTCTTTATGGAAGGTTCACCTGATTTACAACCTGTTGCGCTAATTACCGCAACGATTACAGGTGCCGGCGCAACAATTACTGCACTTGACGTTGTTGAGTCACTTCTTGAAAGAGTTGTCATCGACGTAACTTGCGACACCATTGATGCTGATCATGCACAAGAAATCAATCTGGCTTTAACCGCACATAAAGGGCTAACGGTTCGCAAGGTTAGCGATCGAACATTTCTACTCCACCTTGGTGGGAAACTCGAAGTTCAATCAAAGGTCCCACTAAAGACTCGTGACGACCTTTCGCGCGCGTACACACCTGGTGTTGCGCGAATCTGTCAGGCGATTGTTGATGATCCAGCAGATGTGCGTCGCCTAACCATGAAGCGAAATACCGTCGCTGTTGTCACTGATGGTTCTGCAGTTCTCGGGCTTGGAAACATAGGACCAGCAGCTGCCTTGCCGGTTATGGAAGGAAAGGCTGCGCTCTTTAAACGCTTTGCAGATGTGGATGCTTGGCCAGTCTGCCTTGATACCCAAGATGTTGATGAGATTGTCCGTACGGTTCAATTGATTGCACCTGTATACGGTGGAATTAACTTGGAAGATATCTCCGCTCCACGTTGTTTTGAAATCGAAGAACGTTTGCGCGAATTGTTAGATATTCCAGTTTTTCATGATGATCAACATGGCACTGCGATTGTTGTTCTTGCGGCACTCACTAACTCACTCAAACTGGTCAATAAGAAGATGAATGAGATCACTATCGTCATGAGCGGCGCTGGCGCTGCCGGAACTGCAATTGCGCGGCTATTATCAAAGAGTGGCGCCTCAAAGATAATTGCTTTCGATAAAGATGGTTGCGTTACCGCTGGATTTTCGGGGAAAATTTCAGATGCCATGAAGGGCGCTGATGTCTTTATTGGCGTTAGCGCTCCAAATGTATTAACTGAAGAAGATGTCGCTGGAATGGCTAAGGGCTCTATTGTTTTTGCACTCGCTAACCCAGATCCAGAGATTGATCCCGTTATTGCTCGCAAGTATGCAACCGTTGTTGCAACCGGTCGCAGCGATCAACCAAATCAAATTAACAATGTTCTCGCCTTCCCCGGAATTTTCCGTGGTCTTTTAGATGCTCAGGCTCACAAGATCACAGATGAGTTACTGATTGCAGCAGCTGAGGCGATCGCATCTTGTGTCTCCGAATCTCAGTTAAATGCTTCTTTTATCGTTCCTAGCGTCTTCGATTCTCAGGTCGTCGCAAAGGTGGCGGCAGCAGTTAAAAAGAGCGTTTAAATGGAGTTTGCAGCCTCTTTTGATGCACAACTCTCTACGCTCGCACCATTTATCTTCTATGTAGTAGTTGCCGGGATTGTCTTTATTGAAACGGGCCTGCTATTCGGGTTCTTCTTGCCGGGTGATTCGATTCTCTTTAGCGCCGGACTTGTGGCGGCTATCCATGGAAATATAAATATCGTAATTCTGGTAACTGCGATCTTTCTCGCCGCATTCTTCGGTGATCAAGTTGGGTTCGTAATTGGTCGAGTTGTAGGTCGTCCTTATTTAGATAAGCGCGAATCTCTGCGCGTGCAGAAAATGATTAAAAACGCCGAAGATTTCTATGAAAGAACTGGTTGGTGGGCTGTTGTCGCCGCTCGATTCTTCCCCTGGATTCGCACTTTCGTTCCACCAATCGCCGGTGCAGCGAAGATGAATTACTACCGTTTCTTATCCGCAAACGTTCTTGGCGCACTTTTATGGGGCGTGGGAATAACTCTCGCCGGGTACTACGCAGCATCCATTCCTTGGGTTAAGAGTTTTTCCTACGCAATCGCCGCTTTCTTTATTGGCGCTTCAGCAATCTCCGCTTTTGTGAATTACCGACGCCACCGACAACCACGCCCAGATAAGTCATAAGAATTCCAGTTACTAAGTAAGCGCTAATCTGCACACCTTGAGTTGGTGAGTAAAGGTCA
>Ga0255112_1000588_pt1 | contig 11233 bp, 8 predicted proteins | sample Law_Yuk_RepB_8h_FD_188470 | JGI IMG/M metagenome (GOLD analysis project Ga0255112, IMG submission 188470) | Freshwater microbial communities from St. Lawrence River, New York, United States - Law_Yuk_RepB_8h | ecosystem: Environmental > Aquatic > Freshwater > River | place: USA: New York... | reverse complement strand
TGTGATGAATAGAGCGAGTTTGAAATGCGCAAATAGTGGAGGGATGTCTCAGGCCGCTTGTCTGTGAATGAGAAGGCGAGCTGGCTGGCGATACCGCATACGATTCCGGGTTCGTTGACTGATTCATATTGGACTAACTCAGGTAGAAGGTCTTCAAACGTCTTAAACGTTCTAGTACGCATTAGTTGATATAGACAATATGAGGCGTGAATGAATATCCGTAGAGTTCTAAGGCTGTTTAAGGCAGTGCGAAAATCTGATCGTGCTCCCAGCAAGTCATTAGTATCTTCGCGTAACATTGCACGTACAAGTATGACTCCAGCATTCTGAAATTTGTCGAGTTGATCAATAGGTCCTGCAATTATCGCATTTGCTAACTCTGTAAATTGTGCGTTCGGTCGTCTATGATTTAGGTATAGGAGAGTAGTGATAGTCGGTATCACATAGCTCGTAAAATCGGATTCCAAAGCTGCGAGTACTGGTGCAACATCAATGTCAAGACCGTTCATGGCTTTAAACTGTTCACGTTGTACTTTAATTAGATGGGAGTGTTTTCCTGTAACTTGATTTAGTGTCTCAACAAACTTCTTCTGAAAATCTGAGTTTCGAACTAAACCGTATATCGCAAGAATTACGGTGACCTCAAATTGAGACATTGATGAAAAGTCTAGCATCAACACCTTTGGAGACAGAGCATGAAGTATTTGTTTGGTTGCGTAAATGTCTGATGTGTTGCCAGTAAACACAATTTGTTGAAGGAGTTTATTCAGGTCATTCGGATTGTCGAATGATAATGAGGTTTCGACGATTTCAGTTGAACTGCTGGTAGCAGTTGTGATTGAGATCACCCCCATCCGAATCATCTTACGTAACACAGTTCGACAGCTAGTCGGTTGCGTACTACGGACAAACTCGCCCACCAAGCTCCAAACAACAATCTTTCCATCCTCTAACAGGCGGACCATCCCTGAATCACAGATTTCCTTGACCGCGACATCCGTTCGTAAGGCAAGCACATCAATGATCTTTTCCTTGGACAGCGGTTCACCGTAAAGCGCAAGAAGTCTCAACACCTCCTTGCCATCATGAGACAGCACCTTCACCGATGCGCGAATCGTGTCACTGAAGACCACACCATCGCGCGAACGCTCTGCAGCAGCCTGCAGCAGATGGGACCTGTCCTTGGACAGACGGACAATGAGCTGCTGAATCGTCATCGCAGACAACCAAGATGCAACAACCTCGATCATAAATGGCAACGGATCGATGTACGTAAACAAGGTGCGAAGGTAGGCGATTGTCGATGTTGTTTCCGACAGCGATGTAACGGCTGCTGGCATCAACGAGAACAGCATCTGCACCGCTTGCGTTTTCAAACACGCTTCATCCGACATCGATGACAACGGAGCAATCAATGTCGATATTGGGACAAACGCCCAGCCGACAGGTATGTCAGCGGACCGTGTCGTAACGATGATCGTAACATCGCCATGGGTGTTGAGAAAATCTACAACGGTCGTGGACCATTGAGGATTCGTCAAAAGAAACGAATCAAACAAAATGGTGCCCCGCAAACATGTTTTATTTTCAGGATCCGACAGTCGGGATGCACATGCTGTCAGCTGTGCAAGCAGATCCTCAACTGAGCTAACCTTGGAGCCATCCAGCCAGGTCATCCGGCCATCATGCTGATGTTGAAGCCAGTACTCGTAAACCATCCGAGTTTTCCCCGAGCCGGGCGGACCGGACACGGCTATACATCGACTGAGTCCACTCGTCACATGTCCGTGAAGATCGCTATATTCGCTGTATCTGGGGATATATGTGTTTTCATAGGGACCGACTGGCGGTTTATCGACACTTTCCGCCGTCTTGAGAGGAGTCGATAGTACTTCCGTCATCCGATCTCGCAGGCGCGGAGGCAGTGCGAGCATGATGGTTTTCTCTAGCCGGGCCGTCGGTCTGTCACCAATCCTTGCTTCCATCTCACGAATCAGGTTTAAAACCGTTTTCTCAATGAGCAACGGACGGTCCATTTGGGCATAAATGCCAAACAGCATCACGTAGAGTTCTTCCTGCATCGGGTCGATGGAAAGGGCCCTCTGGAGGATGTCAACTGCTGTTACAAAATCGCCTGTTCGCTTGAGATCTTTGCTCACGCAGCCAAGATAGTGAACATTCCTCTCCTGATATCGACTCCGTATTTGGCCAAAGAATGGGTAATCGAACTCGGGGAGCAGGTCTCCGCCGTATAGCCTGACAAGCTCAATCGATGCCGTGCGCTTCTCTGAACCGGAGGTTGCCTCAACACGGTCCAGAAGTGCCCCATAGTTGAGGGCTATGCAGGGAATGGAACCAATATCGATGCTGACATTAAATCTGTCAGTTGTAAGCTTAGGCGCGTCCGGAAACGCAGAGAGCATCGATTTTAGGCGACTTAATGTGACGCGAAGCTGATTTTGGCCATCTTCAGGTTTTGCATCGGGCCAGAACGCTTCCACGATATCAGCCCGCCGAACATCACGGCCATGTAATACCAAATACCAAGCCAATGCTTGACAAAGACGCGTTGGAAATTTGACACTACTACCGTTGTAGCACCAGCTGCTGTCACCTAGACCCAGGAGTCTCCAGCCCACTGACAAGGCTTGTTGGTCGTTTCCATCCATTGCTTCCACATCACCGTACTTGTACGCATTACGCAATACATAATTTTGTCAACACGTTAGCTGAGCCATCCACCACCAGTCCATTATGTGAAATTGACCAAACGATAACTGATAGCAAACAACCACCGATTGTGTGACGCCGATAGAAAGGTGGCGGGTTATGCGTACTCGAGTGGTAGCTCGCATGGAAAGCATTTACGTAGCTTGCTGATCGCACGCTCATGAAGCTTACGCACGGATGGCGACGAGACACCAAGGACATCTGCAATCTCTGCATGACTCTTGCCCGCGATGCGCGAAGCGACAACCGTGCGCTCACGGTCATTCAGGAGCGAGAGGAGATTGTCCACGCAGAAGTTTTCATCTGCAGAGGCAGATTCAGACGCAACAGACTCGGCATACACGGTCAAAACCTCATCGGAGTTGGCTACTTTGCAAACCAGACCCCGACTGGCAGCATGGCGATGCCGATCAATCAGGATGTTAGCCACGATTCGCTTTATGTATGCAGGATGTGGATCCAAAATGGTTGGCGAAGCGATGAGCTTAATCAATGTATCCTGGGTCACATCCTCGCGGTCTTCGTTCGTAAGCCCTACATGAACCGCTGCAATACTCCAGACGATACCAACAATCCTTTGGCGCAAGGCAAGGGCAGCGTTAGAACGCACGGCTGCAGATGCACCGCTTCTCGCACGTGACAACAGCTCTGCGTTTGTATAGCGCTTCTGTGGTGCAACGCTCGCAGCGGATGTAATTCCTGCGAGCCGCGTTTGCATCGATGCCGAAATAACCCCGTTGTTATTCATTATCATCGCGATTAACCCTTAGACCCTGGAGGCGGCGGTGGTGGCGCTCCTGGACCACTCAAATCCGCAAAAGCGACGCGGGACATCAGTGCCATAAGGCATATCAATATAGAAACGGCGACAATGCGCGAACCTGATCGAATTCTGTTCATCATTTACTCCATCGTAAATCAAAGGCATTCAAACCGGTGTACTTAGCCAAGTATACGTCCTTTACATCGCCTTGCGTTCCAAGACCAGCCGTATTCCAAAGAGCAAAAGCATCTTCTTCTTTACCAAGCATCAGCAAAACATTACACCAAGGATAGTAAAGCTCCGGACGCATGTCTCCATCGGATTCGTGGGATTTTCGATACCACTCGGCTGATGCAAGGAGAACGTCGATATCCTGCGTGTATAGGTATTCCTGGTACAGCGTGTAGGCAAGGTTTTGGAGCAGAATTCCCATACAACGGTGCGTGACACCATCTTCACCAACTGGCAGCTCAACCAAGGCCTGCCACAGCTGCACAGCACTTTGGATCGAGTCAGGGGTACCCATCGATGTCCACGCGAGGGCAAGTCCAACCCATGCCTGGAGGTATCCGGGATCCAACGATGTCGCGACTTCATAGTTTCTCGCCGCCGCAGTCGCATCGACAGAATCGTACAGGGAAGCGTGCGCGCGACGGTAGGCATCCACCGCTGCTGGGACTGCACTATGCGCAGGCCAAATGCCATCTTCCGTGCGCTGGCCAATCAAGTGTGTGCGAACGCGTTCATGGACACCAGCATGTACAAACCGATCAGCATTTGGGATGCCATCCGTCAATGCGTGGATCGGAAAACCAAGCGGGTCGTTGTACATTGTCACAATTGATGTATACGAAACGCATCAGCCAAATGTGACACGACATAACGATACAATTTGCCATGCTTGCAAAACGGGTTATTCCCTGTCTCGATGTCAAGGACGGTCGAGTCGTTAAAGGCGTCCAATTTCTGGGGCTAAAAGATGCCGGAGATCCGGTGGAGCTGGCGGCAACCTATGACCGCCAAGGCGCCGATGAGCTTACATTTCTAGACATTACTGCCAGCGCTGAGAACCGTGGCCTTATCTTCGATATCGCTGCCCGCGTCGCTGAACAAGTGTTTATTCCCTTTACTGTTGGTGGCGGAATCTCCACACTTGAAGACATCCGGCGTATCCTCTCCGTCGGCGCCGACAAAGTCAGCATTAATTCCGCCGCCGTTCGTAACCCCGAACTTATTCGACAAGGTGCTGAGCGTTTTGGCAGCCAATGCATCGTCGTTGCCATTGACCCGATGAAAACCGGTAACACCCCAAGCGGCTGGGAAGTGCACACGCATGGTGGTCGGACGCCAACTGGAATCGATGCCCTTGTCTGGGCAGAGACCGTAGCGGACCTTGGTGCGGGCGAGATTTTACTGACATCGATGGACCGTGATGGCACTCGGGATGGCTATGACATTCCTCTGCTGAAGGCGGTGACAAGTGTTGTCCCAATTCCTGTGATTGCAAGTGGAGGTGCCGGGACCCCCGAGCACCTGGTCGATGGCATCCGCTACGGAAATGCCGATGCTGTCCTCCTCGCATCCTTGCTGCACTACGGCGAATACACGGTTGACAGCTTGAAGGACACCATGGAACGCTGCGGCATTCCGGTACGAAGGTTGGTAAAGAATGGTTGATGCAAGTGCGTTGATAGCCACTCTGCGCTTTGATGAAAATGGCTTGGTCCCAGCGATTGTGCAAGATGCCGAAACACATCAGGTGCTGATGTTGGGTTTCATGAACAGCGATGCCGTTCGCCGAACATTCGATGAGAATCGTGTCTGTTTCTGGAGTCGCTCCCGCCAGAAATTTTGGATAAAGGGAGAAACAAGCGGGATGACGCTGACGGTGAAGTCTGTCGCGGTCAACTGCGAAATGAACTCATTACTCGTTACCGCCATCCCGGCAGGGCCAACATGCCACACTGGACACACATCGTGTTATTACCGGCAAGCCATCGGTGCAGAGTGGACTGAAACGCAGCCCGTCATTATTTCTGCTGATGAGCTCTACAAGAAGTAGCTTTCTCCTAAAACTGGCGATGCTTTTGCGCTGGTAACAACAAATATCAGCAGGAACAAATGCGGCCCTGAGGGAACATCACCTTATGCCGCATTTGAAACTTGCAACGGTGGTGTTGCCATGCCTCTTGGCCGCTGGTCTTACCTTGGCTTCCACAGCCGCAGATGTAAAAGTCCCAAAGACGTCTACTGTCATTGGGTTTAACAAAGACATCCGACCAATCCTCGCTGATAACTGCATCACCTGTCATGGTCCCGACAGTGCCGCTCGTCAGGCAAATCTTAGGCTTGATCGTCTCGATGGGCTTGTCGCGAAGCGTATCCTTGTTCCTGGGAATCCGGGTGCAAGCAAGCTGATGCAGCGCATCAATGCGCATGGTGTGCTTCAGATGCCTCCTGCCAGCAGTCAGCGTGTGATCTCCCGCGAACAAAAGGCCAAGCTCGCGGATTGGATACGCGCTGGGGCAAACTACGAGCCGCATTGGGCCTATCAACCAATTCAGAATCCTAAACCACTCAAGGTTGCGGGAAATCCGATTGATGTCTACATCAATAGTGAGATCGCCAAGCGGAAATTGGTCAAATCGGTCGCAGCATCTAAAGGTGAATGGTTGCGGAGGGTCACTCTTGACCTGACAGGCTTGCCACCATCCGATGCCGAAGTGAATGCATTCATTGCTGATTCATCCCCGAAAGCGAAAGCAAGCGTCGTCGACCGCCTCCTAGCTAGTCCGGCCTTTGGCGAACATACCGCTGTTGCTTGGCTTGATATTGCCCGCTACGGTGACTCTTACGGGTATCAATCCGATCAGCTTTCACCTACCTGGCCATTCCGGGATTGGGTTGTACGTGCCTTCAACGCAAATATGCCCTACGACCAGTTCATCATCAACCAAATTGCAGGCGACTTGCGCCCGGATGCCACCGTTGAAACAAAACTTGGGACGACATTTCAACGCCTCCATAGAATGACGAACGAAGGTGGTTCGGTCGCAGAGGAATGGCGGATGGAAGGTGTGGCTGACCGAGTCAGAACCACGACTACCGCGTTTCTTGGCTTGACGTTCGAGTGTGCGCGCTGCCACGACCATAAATTTGATCCGATCAAGCAGCGGGACTTCTACGCAATGGCATCCTTTGTCAACAATGTAGATGAATACGGCCTCTATAACCAGAGCGATATCGTTCCAACCCCATCTCTTCTGATTCCAACCTTGGAACAGGAGCGTGCAATCGATCGCGCACAGAAACGCGTTTCTGCTCTAGAGGGATTGCTTAGCGAACGGCAAATGGCCCAGCAAGCAGGAAACCGCACTCTCATTCCAGGACGTCCCGGACTCACGGCGCGCTATCGCCTAGATGAACGAAATGGCACATCGCTCCCCAACTCAGCTCCGGGCTTTACCGAGGCGGCAACCGCACCGCTGGGCTTAACGAGTACAAAGGGTTTCAAAGGCGATGCACTTCAGCTGAACGGTGACAACGCCTTGTCGCTCGGTGGCTCCGCACGGATTGCCCGTCACGTACCGCATACCGTCGGGATGTGGATATTCGATGAACGTGTGGATGATGAACAGATGGTCGTCTTCCATGGAAGTGCGGGCACCGATGTGGGATTTCATGGCGGCGATGTAACAATCAAGGCTGGCCGTGTTACGGCTCGGATGTATCGGCACTGGCCGGGGAACGCAATCGCAGTCGAGACGAAGCACCGTATTCGGGCGAAAGAGTGGACCCATCTGACAGTCACCTATGATGGCTCCAGCAAGGCTGCCGGCTATAGGATTTACATTAACGGCATCCCTCAGGAGACCAACATCGTTCGCGACCACATCTGGAAGGGGACTGGCACGCATCCCATCAATGTTGGAGAGCGCTTCCGTGAACGTGGCTTCCGCGGCGGAAAAGTGGATGAGATTGAGATCTACAACCGAGCACTGACGGCATCAGAAGTTTCTTGGATGTCACGGGGGATAGCAGCGGAGACTCCACGTACGCTGAATGAAATCGCTCCGAAGGATGTTGTCGCATATCTAGCAGCACAAGATGTGTCACTGGATGCCATGCGGAAAGAGCTTCAGGATGCACGATTTGCGGTGGCCGCTGCAGAGGATAGCGTCCGTGAAGTCTTGGCGATGGAAGAGATGCCTGGCGTTCGGCCCACGTATGTACTCGCCAGAGGTGCATACGATGCACCAAAGACAGCGGACCAGCTCGTTGGTCGCACGGTACCGGCGTTCTTGTCTCCAATGCGTGCATCGAAGCCAAACCGCTTTGACTTAGCCAAATGGATGGTCAGCAAAGACAATCCTCTCGCCGCAAGGGTTGCGGTTAACCGTTTCTGGATGCAGCTGTTTGGCAGAGGGATTGTTGAAACGGCAGAAGACTTTGGCGTGCAGGGAAGCCGCCCGACGCATCCAGAGCTGTTGGACTGGCTCGCCAGCGACTTTCGGGATCACAACTGGGATGTCAAGCGTTTGCTAAAAATGATTGCGCTCTCAGATGCATACGGACGTACATCGAATGTGTCGAAACTCCAGCGTCAGCTCGATCCTGAAAACAAGTTCTTTGCCCGTGGGCCAAGCGGACGTCTTTCCGCCGAGCAAATACGAGATGTGGCACTTTCAGTCGCTGGGCTGTTGGATCGCAAAATGGGCGGTCCGCCTGTCAGTCCATACCAACCTGGTGATCTATGGCGCGAAACAAACTCGATGAGCCCGGCCTATCGCGAGAGTGTTGGAACCGACTTATACCGTCGGTCAATTTATTCGGTGTGGAAGCGCACATCCCCGATGGTCAACATGATTGCCTTCGATGCTGCTACGCGCGAAGTGTGTACTGCCAGACGACCAAGCACGAGCACTCCTTTGCAGGCATTCGTGCTCATGAACGATGTGCAGTTTGCTGAGGCCGCGCGCGTGTTTGCTGAAAATGTCCTTTCGCTGTCAGGAGTTGATGGGGACAACCGTAACCGTCTTAATCAGATGTTTAAAACGGCTACGGGCCGGCAAGCAGATGCAATCGAACTCAAAGCACTGAACAATTTACTTGATGACCAGCTGAAGTACTTTGCGAGTAAGCCCGATGATGCCAAGCTTGTGGCGGCAGTCGGCAAGCATCCAATAAAGGCGAATATCGGGAGAGACATCGTGGCTGCATGGACGATGGTGGCTCAGGCAGTCCTTAACTCGGATGCTTGCGTTTGGAAGAGGTAGGGATATGACTGAATTTGATCCATTGCAGATGACGAGACGTCACTTTTTAGGAAGCGCATCCCTTGGTTTGGGAGCACTTGGTCTGGCTGAATCAGGAGTACAGGCGGCTGGGATTCCTCGAAAGGCTGCCAAGGCCAAACGTGTGATCTATCTCTTTCAGAGTGGTGGTCCGGCACATATCGACTTGTACGATGAGAAGCCATTACTCCGTAAAGAGCATGGAAACCAGCTGCCATCATCGGTGATCGGACGGCAGCGTCTAACGGCGATGAGCGGAAATCAAGCCAGTCTGCCGATGGCAGGGAGTGCCTTTGACTTTGCCGACTACGGCAAGTCCAAAATGCGTATGAGCAGCTTACTGCCGAATATTGGCGGTATTGCAGATGACATTTGTCTGGTGCGTAGCATGTGGACTGAGGCCATCAATCACGATCCTGCGATGACATTTTTTCAGACAGGGTCACAGATTGCAGGACGTCCATCGATGGGAGCTTGGGTTGGGTATGGCCTGGGTTCGATGAACAAAGACCTGCCTGGGTTTGTAGTTCTTGTGACAAAAGGTCAGGGTGACCAGCCGCTGTATGCACGATTGTGGGGGAGTGGATTCCTTGATTCCAGATACCAGGGAGTTCCATTTCGCGCTGGTAAAGACCCCGTTTTGTATCTGAAGAATCCAGAGGGTGTCTCTCCAACATCCCGCCGGAATGTCCTCGACACTCTGGGGGTCCTTCAACGGCAGCAGAGTAAGCTTTCGAGTGATCCTGAGGTTGATGCCCGTCTCGCGCAATACGAGCTGGCATTCAGGATGCAGACCAGCGTTCCTGAAGTGACCGATCTGTCATCCGAGCCTGCTGAAACATTTGAACTGTATGGTGAGGATGCCCGAACGCCAGGCACATTTGCGGCGAACTGTGTTCTAGCCCGTCGTCTCGCAGAGAAAGGTGTTCGGTTTATTCAGCTCTACCATCAGGGCTGGGACCATCATGGAGACCTTCCTGGAAATGCCCGGTACCAGGCTAAACTTACGGATAAGGCAAGTGCTGCCCTGATTATTGACTTGAAGCGTCGTGGTCTCCTCGATGACACACTGGTTATTTGGGGCGGTGAGTTTGGACGTACAGCCTATTCGCAGGGAGCAATCTCTAAGGATAACTATGGACGTGATCACCATCCGAGGTGCTTTAGTCTGTGGATGGCGGGCGCGGGAATGAAGCGTGGGTTCAGTTACGGTCGTACCGATGACTATGGTTACAACCTACTGGACAAAAGTGGGAATGTGATTACGCCATCAAAGGATAAATTTGTCCCTGGAGTGGTCCATGTGCACGACCTGCAGGCGACGATTCTGGATCAGCTCGGTATCGATCATCACCAGTTGACCTATCGAAACCAGGGGCGTGACTATCGCCTCACAGATGTGCATGGTCACGTTGTCACTGACCTATTGTCATAGTTGTTTGACTACAGAAAAGGAAACGCTGCAAAGATCATCCAGTCACGTGCTGGTTGGTTGACTTTGCAGCAACCAATCTAAAGTCCGTATAAAGGTGAAAAAAAACACTCCACAGAATCTGTGGAGTGTTTTTGCATAGGCGGTACAGGATTTGAACCTGTGACCTCTTCCGTGTCAAGGAAGCGCGCTACCACTGCGCCAACCGCCCATGCAACGACGCTTATAGTACCGGCGGATTTGCATTACTGCAATCAGTGAGGCGTTTCTTTAACAGCATTACGATTCCAGCCCGGAACTTCGACGATTACGACCTTACTGGAGCCATTCGGGACACATTGGCACCCGAGGCGCGAACTCAGCGCTAGGCCTGGAGCTTCTTCGAGCTGATCCAGCTCATCATCTGTGGCTTCATTGCATGTCGATAGTCCATCGCGAACGATGACATGGCAGGTTGCGCATGCGCACACACCACCGCAGGTGTGCTCAAGTGCGAGGTCAAACCCTTCGCAAATGTCCAGGATTGAGCCCGGTTGTCCAGAACGTCCGTAGGGAATCTGACTGGGGTCCACATTCAGTGTATGTTCGGTGCCATCCATTCTAAGAATCAATGTGTATGGGGATGTAGGCTTTGGAGCCTGAGGGATGTCGATATACGGATTTGTTCCTGCCACGTTAGTCTCCGCTGTAATGGAATGCTGCATCGTGTTTTACCGGTGCCGTTGCGATGCTGCCAATGTTGCTTTAGACAACTTTGTGACTATTTTCACGAATTATGCATTTAAGCCCATGGAATGTCCGGCTGTCCTCGGTATATTAACGGGTGGTATGGGAATCGGTAAGGCTATTAATCTAAACACTTCGACTACAAACGGGCCTGGACTACCGCTCAAATGGATATCCAGAATCGCGTGGGCGACATTATTGTGGCACATCGTGACTATTCTAGCGGGCACCATTGTACGAGCGACCGGTTCAGGGGATGGCTGCGGTAGCCACTGGCCACTTTGTAAC
>Ga0255112_1000586_pt1 | contig 11243 bp, 10 predicted proteins | sample Law_Yuk_RepB_8h_FD_188470 | JGI IMG/M metagenome (GOLD analysis project Ga0255112, IMG submission 188470) | Freshwater microbial communities from St. Lawrence River, New York, United States - Law_Yuk_RepB_8h | ecosystem: Environmental > Aquatic > Freshwater > River | place: USA: New York... | reverse complement strand
GCCTCGGGTCGCGCCCGCCCCGGAGTTGCGGCCCAGCGCTGCCCCCGTGCCTGTTCCTGCGGCCGCTCCCGACCTCGACCCCACCGAGCCCGGCCTGCCGTGGGAGCAGCTTTCCAGCGACGAGCGCTCCCCGTTACGGACCTACCTCGACCAGATCGGCAAGACGCCGTTGCTGACGCTCGAGCAGGAGACCGCCCTCGCCCGCCGCGTGCTCAAAGGCGATGAGGCCGCCCGGCAGCACATGATTCAGGCGAACCTGCGCCTCGTCGTGCGTATCGCCAAGGACTACGATGACTTCGGCCTCCCGCTGATGGACCTGATCAGCGAGGGCAACTTCGGTCTGATCAAGGCGATCGAGCGGTTCGACCCGGACAAGGGCGGCAAGCTCAGCACCTACGCCGCCTGGTGGATTAAGCAGGCCATCAAGCGGGCCCTCGCTTCCAACGGGAAGACCATCCGCCTGCCCGTGCACATGGTCGACCGCATCGGCCAGATGCGCCGCACCACGCACCGCCTCGCCGCCGAGTTGGGGCGCGAACCGCACAACGAGGAGATCGCCCAGGCGATGGATATCCCCGTCGCCAAGGTGGTCCACATGAAGTCGGTGGCCAACCGCGCCGCCTCGCTCGACCAGCCGGTGGGCGAGGAGGGCGACGCCACCCTCGGCGACCTGGTCAAGGACGAGTCCGAGCGCACGCCCTTCGAATCGCTCCGCACGAAGTCGGACCTCTCCGAGATCGCCGAACTGCTCGCCCAGCTCGACCCGCGCGAGGCCGACATCATGGTGCTGCGCTTCGGCCTCAACGGGGAGAGTCCGCTCACCCTGGAGGAGGTCGGCGTCCATTTCAAGCTGACCCGCGAACGGGTTCGCCAGCTCCAGCAATCGGCCTTGATGAAGCTCCGCCGCGTCATGACCGAACGCCAGCGTCTCCTGACGCCGGACGACGTCCGCCGCAACCAGCTGGCCGACGCCCGGGCGGAGGTCCTCCGGGAATTCTTCCGTTCGAAGGGGATGCAGGTGCCGGACCGCCCCGACCGCAGCGGCCTTTGAGCCTGCCTATTTTTGGCGAGCCCTGCCTAAGTTAGGTCGAGGCACGGGGGGTTTTCGGTCATCCGAGCGGTCATCATAGGATGTCATCGGTCGCCACGCTTCCCATGCCTGGTGCGAGTTCTGGGTTCCTGGCTACGGCTGGCTCGGGGTCGACCCGACCAACAAGCGGCTGATCAACGAGGCCTACGTGGCCTCGGCCGTGGGCCGGGACTACCGCGACGCCACCCCGGTCAGCGGGACCTACTGGGGGTCCGGCGACCGGGAGATGCGCGTGACAGTGCACGTGGAGTCCAAATAAGGCCCACCTGGGCAACAAAAAGGGCCCCGTTGCCGGGGCCCTTAGGGCTAACCTCTAATCCGAAGATTAGAAGTTGTAGCGAACGGTGACCGAGGTCTCGTTAGCGGCGCCGCTCACGTCATCAACCGAAACAGCGATCTGGAACTGCTTGTTGATGTTGTAGGCGAGCTCGTAGGTGAAACCGTCAGCAGAGACGGAACCTTCCTGGCGAGCGTAGACGAGGCGGGCTTCGAGACCGGCGACGACTTCGTTGAGGGAGCGACGGAGGATGATGCCGTAGTTGTCGTCAGAAGAGACGGCAACGGTGGCGTCGATGCCAGCGGCGACGTTCTTGAAGACGTAACCGAGGGACACTTCGTCAGCGCCAGCGCCGTTCAGGTCAGCCGAGCCGGCGATCCAGATGTTCGTGGAGCCGATGAGGGCTTCGACGGACAGGGAGTAGCCGTTGTCGCCAGCGGCCTTGTCGGTGTTGTAGCTGAGACCAGCGCGGTTGTAGGAGAGACCGGACGCGGAGGCGGCAGCAGTCTGGGCAGACGCGGCAGCAGCGAGGGTCGTGATGGTGAGGATCGGGAGGATATGCTTCATAGCGTTGCCAGTATTGCTACAGTCTGATGACAAAATCAAGCATTCTTTGCTTTTTTTTGCCCCCCCTTGTTTCGGTCGATTTCCTCCACATTTCATTCACACCCCCTGTGAATAAGATCGGGGGCCCTTGATCATCAAAAGCCTAGGCCGAAGGCCGCTTCCCAAGATTTGACGCCGGTACCGGTCTGATAACGCAAAACGAAGCTGCTCCGGCCGCCCAGCAAGTGGCGCCAGGAATACTCGGTCTGCAGGGGCGGAAGGTAATCCGCCTGCCCCGAGATCCGGCCTAGGCTGAGCGTATCGCTATCGGTAGCGAAAAGACGGATACCGTAGCGTCCTTGGCTAAAGGCGTCCTTTTCGGGGATCAGCGGAACCCCGACCGGCCGACGGAAGCTCAACCGATGGGAGTAATAGGCATACTCTCCATAAACACCGATTTGGGCCAAAACGGGTAGTTCAAGGAAGGCCCCAGCGCCGATCCCGGTGATATCGAGGGGGCTCGTCTCCAAGGGAGCGCTGCTCGTCCGGGCATCTTGGCGCGACCCGGCGTAAGAAGCATCCAAGAAGAATCCCAAACGCCCATTTTCGCTCGTATCACAGAGGCGCCCGTTAAAGTTCTTGGTATCCGCATAGGAGGGCCCCCGCACGTCGGTGACCTGACCATAGGTGACCTCGATCTGGGGGTGTAAGGCCCGCAAGGGGAACCGGCTCTGGGAAAGGTGCCGCTCCAAGCCCGAGAAGAGCCCCTGCTCCACCCCGGTGGCATTGAAGACCGCGGCCGGGAGCGCCGGGATGGTCCAACCAGCCAAGACCCAAGGCAACAGGCGGGAAGAGCGCATACCCCACCCTGCCCCGACGCAAGCCGGAGGCAACGGGTAATAAAAAACCCGCCGGGCAAGCCAGGCAGGTTCGGGGCGGACCTTGCGGTCGGCTTACTTGCGGCGGAACTTCGTGTTGAACTTCTCGACGCGACCAGCGGTGTCGACGAAGCGCTTTTCGCCCGTGTAGGCGGGGTGAGAGTCCATGGTGACTTCGCGGCGGATCACGAAGTGCTCCACGCCGTCGATGGCCTTGGTTTCCTTCGACTTCATGGTCGAACGGGTCGGGAACTCGCGGTTCGTGGAGACATCCACGAAGACGACGTTGTTATATTCAGGATGGCCTTCCTTCTTCATGATAAAAGGGGTGTGGGATTAGCCTTGGCGCGCCTTGTAGCGGGGGTGCGTCTTGTTGATCACATAGACACGACCCTTGCGGCGGACGACTTGGCAATTGGGGTGACGCTTCTTCAGCGACTTGAGGGAGGAGGAGACTTTCATGGTCTGGAGGGCCGCATGGAAACGGCAGGTCGGCCAACAAAGGTGGCCGCCGCCTGACTGTCAACGGGATTTCCTAGGCTTGTTTCGGCACCTTGCCGGGGTTTGACTGCTCCCATGGAAACCCGCCTCCGGACGGCCACCTTGGCCGACGCGTCCGCGATCAACGCGATCCATAACCACTACGTCCAGACCTGCACCTGCACCTGGCAGACAGAGCCCGAAACGGACGAGAATCGGGCACAATGGCTGAAGGCCCGCGGGCCGGCCCACCCGGTGGTCGTGGCGGAAATCGGTCAACAGGTCGTGGGTTGGGGCTCCCTATCAAGCTACAACACCCGCAAAGGCTGGTCCGGCACGGTCGAGGACTCGGTCTTCCTGCACCCCGGGCATCAGGGCAAGGGCCTCGGAAAACTCATTTTGGGCGATTTGGTCCGCCGCGCAGAGGCCTTGGGCTATCACTCCATCCTAGCGCGGATTTCCGGGGAACAGCTCGCCAGCCTTCGGCTGCATGAATCCCTCGGTTTCGTGCGGTCCGGCCTGCTCCCCCGGGTCGGCCATAAATTTGGGCAGGACCTCGATTGCGCGTACCTCCTGAAGTCGCTGCGCAAGCCCTGACCTTGACAGGGGGCCTCAACCCCCTTTGCTCAACTGTCCGCTTTCATGCTCAGGTGGTGGAATGGCAGACACGCTGGATTCAGGTTCCAGTGCCCATAAAGCGTAAGGGTTCAAGTCCCTTCCTGAGCACCCTCTAAAAACAACCCGCCCGGAGACCAAGTCACCGGGCGGGTTCAGCGTCGGACGGGAAGGACCGCTTACTTGCCGGCGGCCCGCTTGGCGCGCCACTCGGCCATGCGCACCTTGGCCCGGGCAATCTCCTCGAGGACACGCTGGGCGGAGACCTGGTAGTCGGTCGTCACCTGCGCCCCAGAAGCCTTCACGGCGAGGCCTTCCAGCCAGCTGGCGGCGTTGGCGTCGCGGGAGGCCGCCATGGAGGCGAAGCCTTCCACCATCTTGACGACGTTATCGGCCATCGGGGCCTGCACCATGTCGGTACGCGAACGGAAGACGACCTTGTCGCCGACCTCGCCGGCGGCCATGCCGAACACGCGGAACTGGCGGGCCATCGCGGGGAGGCGCGGGTTGGCCTCAGCGCAGGCGACCATGTCGACGGCCGCCAGGACGGAAGGGTTGGTGATGCCTTCCTGCGCGGCCAAGGCGGGCAAAGCGGATTCGGCGCGCTCGGACTCCAGCGAACGCAGGGCGAGGCCGAGGTCCTTGGCGCTCATGCCGATCGCGATCACGCCCGGCTGCGGGAACGCGATGAAGAGGGTGCACTCGTTGCCATCCGGGCCGCAATCGTAGGCGAGGCAGGGAGCGCCTTCGACCGTAGTGGTCTTAGCGCCCTGCTTACGCAAGAACTCGCCGACCTTGAGGTCATCCGCGGAATGGCGCACGAGGATCGAAGCCTGGCGCTCGGCGCCGCTGCCGAAGACGGTGAGGGCGCGCAGGTCGCGACGGTAATCGAAACCGGTCTCCGTGAGGAAGGCCTTGGCCTTGGGCGGCAAGGGGCACGAGGCGTCGTCGATCGGCTGCGACATCAGGCTGGCGCCCAAGGGAGCGGAGCGGACGGCGTCATGGTCGACGTGCAAGAACCAGGCGGAGCCGGCCGGAAGATCGGCGGGGCGGAAAGGCGTGGCCGAAACCAAGACGGGCAGCAGCAGCAGGGGCAGGAGGCGCATGACTGGAAACAAAGAGCTAACTGAGGGATGACAAGTAAACTAGGTGTTTTCCCTCATATCGATTATTGTCCCCATCGGCACCCCCGACTAGTAATACCCCCAGAGCATGGCGGATTTGTCGACACTCCCCGACCTCCTGCCCTGGCCTTACATGGTGTGCAACCGGGCCGGTCTGGTGCTTTATGCCAACCCCTCGGCCGACCGAGCCCTGGGACGGCGGGTCCGGGCCGGTCTGGACGTCAACCTGCTCTTCCACGAACTGGATAACGGCCGGCCGATCTCCTCCCTGCTCTACAATGCCGCCCGCTGGTCGGCCTGGAGCGGGTTGCTCGAGCTGCGAAACAACGAGAAGGAGACCCCCATCCGGGCGATCAAGGTCATCATGCAGCCGGACCCGAAGCACCACGACCAGGTCTGGCTGCTCTTTGCGGATGACGCCCTGGTCAACGGGCTGCCTTTGCTGACGCCCCGGTCCGGCATGGGCCTCGCGCGCACGCTCATCGAGAACTCGCCCGACTTCATCATCTTCCGCGACCTGCAGGGACGCATCCTCCACACGAGCCGGAGCCTCGACGAGTTCCTGGGGTTGCCGCACCGCGGGTTCGTCGACGACCTCGGCCTGCGGGACATCCTCGCCCCGGCGACGGCCGAGCAGTTCCTGCAGTTCGACGAGGAAGTCGTCCGCACGGGCCAGCGCGTCCGGCACAGCATCCTGCGCTTCGAGACGCTGGACGGTCGCTCCCGTCTGGTCCGCGTGGCCCACGAACGTGTGAAGGGCGGGGCCGGCATGCCCGCCGGCCTCCTCACGTTCGCGGTCAACATCACGGAGTCGGTGGACGAACATAACCGCCTGCGGGTCGCCCTCGAGAAGGCCGAGGAAGTGGCCGCGGCCAAGTGGCAGTTCATGGCGAACGTCACCCACGAGATCCGCAACCCGATCAACGCCATCCAAGGCCTCTGCGAGACCGCACTGGAGGGACCCGGGGCCGACTCCGCCGAGGTCCTCGCCAAGATCCAGCGGTGCGCGACGGAGCTCGAGGACATGGTACGGGACGTGCTCGATTTCTCCCGGCTGGACCGCGGGAACATCACGGTCGAGCACATCCCCTTCAACCCGGTCCGCGCCCTCGAGGAGGTCGTCGCCCAGTTCCAGCATCAGGCGAGGCGCAAAGGCGTCGAGCTCGCGGCTCTGGCCCGCGCCGACTGCCCGCACTCGGTGCTCGGCGACCCGGTCAAATTCCGGCGGGTGCTGGCCAACCTCATCGGCAACGCCGTGAAGTTCACCGCGCAGGGCCACGTCCACGCCGAGCTGCATTTCGAGCGCCGGCAGGAACGCCTCCTGGCCCACTGCACGATCCAGGACAGCGGTATCGGCATCCCCGCCGACCGCCTGGAAAGCATCTTCGAGCCCTTCACGCAGGCCGACGCCTCCACGACACGCCGCTTCGGTGGCACGGGCCTCGGCCTGAACATCGTGCGCAGTCTCGTGCTGGCCATGGATGGTTTCATCAAGGTGAAGAGCGAGCCGGGCAAAGGGAGCTGCTTCACCGCCGCGATGATGGTGGACCTCAACCCGGCGCACGAGGCGCCCACCCCGCCGGATCTCCGGGATGAACGCATCCTCCTGGTCGGAGGCGCCGCCGCGATCCGCCATTGGCTCAAGCGCAGCCTGCAAGCGTGGGGCGCCACCTGCGCGGAGGCCGAGACCGGCGAGGAGGCCGAGGCCGCCTGGTTGGAGGCCGAGGAAACCGACCGGCCTTTCGCCCGGGCGGTGATCGACCTGCCCGAGGACATCAATCCCCGCCTGCCGGCGATCCCGGCCGAACGGACCCTCCTGCTCACGGCGCCCGAGCTCGAACTGAGCCGCCAGACCCAGCTGCTCAAACCCGTCACCTTGACCGGCCTCTGGGCCCGCTTCGCGGGGGAGCCTCTGCGGGCGCCCGAAGCGGCCGACGCCAATGCGCATGCGCGCCTACCCCGCCGCCCGCTGCGCATCCTGCTGGCCGAGGACAACGAGGTGAATCGCGAGGTCGCGGTCGCCCGCCTGCGACGCGCCGGCCACCACGTCAGCGCGACCGTGGACGGCGCCGCCGCGCTCGAGCTCTGGCGGACCAAGGATTTCGACGCGGTGCTGCTCGATATCCAGATGCCGATCATGGACGGGATCGCGACTGCCACGGCCATCCGGGCCGAGGAACGCGCCCTCGGCCGGCGCCCCACCCGCCTGCTGGCCTTGACCGCGATGACCCTCGAGACCGACCGCGCCCGCTGCGAGGCGGCCGGGTTCGACGCCTACCTGGCCAAGCCGGTCCGAGGGGCGGAGTTGTTGGAGAAACTCGATGTCTGCGTCGCCCAGGAGGCGCCCCCGCCCGTCCTGGGGAACGAATTCCTCTCCGCCCTGGAGGTTTCCGAGGCCGACGAGGCCGAGGACCTGCGCTGCGCCGCGCGCTCCTACCTTCGCCACGCGGAAGGGATGATCGATCAGCTGGGGACGGCCCTCGCCCGGCGCGACGCCGGCGCCCTCGAACGTCACGCCCATGGCACCAAGGGCATGCTGGCCCTGATGGGCTGCGTGGCCCTCGCCAAGCTCGCCGGCACCATCGAACGGCAGCCGGACGGAGCGGAGGTCGGCCCCCAGGTAAATGAGCTCATCGACGGCTTGCGGAAGCTCCGGGAGTCGCTAGTTTCCCGGGCAGACCTGACGCCGCATGGCCAAGCCGAAGATCAAGCCTGAGATCAAGACCGAGTCGGTCGTCGCTCCGGCGCCGAAGTGGAACGTGGTCGTGCTGAACGACCCGATCAACTTCACCGGCTACGTCGTGGTGGCGTTCGTGAGCGTGCTGCGCATCCCGAAGGCCGAGGCGAAGCGGCTGATGCGCCAGGTCCACGAGGAGGGCCGCGCGACCGTCTGGACCGGCGAGCGCGAGCGCGCCGAACTGCTGGCGCTCGAGCTCCAGCAGTGGCACCTCAACGCCATCCTCGAAGTCGATGCCTGAGCTGCGGCTGAGCATGACGACGGAGGCCCGCACGGTGCTGACCGACCTGCTCCGGCTGATCGCGCCCGCGGCCGCCCGGGTCAGCGTCAACCGCGCCCGCGTGCCGGAGGCGGACGGCGAGGTGGCAGCCTTCTGGACCGAGACCCTCAAGGCCCAGGCGGAGGAAGAAGCCCGGCTACTGGCGGTGGCTTTCGCGAGCGCCAAGGGCAACCCCGCGATCATCGTGCTCCGGAACGAGGCCCAGGCGCTCGCCTTCCTACGGGCGTTGTCCGCGGTGCGGATGGCCTTGCGCGACCTGGTCTTCGCGGACATCCCCGACGCCGAGCTCGAGGCCGCCGCGGAGCTGGACGACGAGACGCTGCCGACCGAGAAACGCCACGCGCTGGCCTGCTACACCTGCTTCGGCCTGCTCCAGCAATCCTTGGTACTCCAGCTGGACCCCGAGGCGTTCGATTAAGTTGCGAAATCGGTTGAAGGAGCGGACCGCCTAGGCAACAAGGAGGGTCGTGCTCCGCGCGTTCGCCGGCATCCTCTCGGACCTCAAGGGTCTTTGGCTCAAGGCCTGGGCACGACCACGCCCCGCCCTCTTCCCGCTTGGCGCCGTCGCACGCAGCGCCGACGCGACCGTACTCCGGGCGGACCTGCTCGCGGGCCTGACCGTCGCCCTGCTGGCGTTCCCGATGGCGATGGCCTTCGCCATGAAGGCCGGCCTGCCCGTGTGGTGCGGCATCGTCGGCTGCGGCGTGGCGGCCTTCGTCGCGCCGATCTTCTCCGGCTCGGCCAACCTCTCCGCAGGACCGACCAACGCTTCGGCGGCCCTCCTGCTCGGAGCGTTCGCGACCCTGGGGGCGGTCACGCCCGAGATGCGCGTCGCGGCCTTACCCACCCTGTTGCTGATGACGGGGGTCTTCCTCCTACTGGCCTCCTGGCTGCGGCTGGGTGGCTTCGCCGACTTCGTCCCGCGCACGGTCATCTCCGCCTACATCGCGGCGGCAGCCCTGCGCGTGATCGCCCTGCAGCTCCCGACAGCGCTGAACCTGCCCGGCGACCACGGCGACCAATCCCTGCCCGAGGTACTGTGGGCGACCGTCCACGCCGGCAAGGCCCTGCTGAACCCCGACCTCGGCCTCGCGGTGGTCACGGCCATCGTCTATGCGCTGCTGCGCCGCCCCTACGGCGTGGGCAAGGCCATCCTCGGCGCGATCGGCGTGGCCTCGCTCGGGGCCTACCTGGGCCAATCGGTCGCCCTCGGGCAAGGCTCGCGGGCCGACCTCGTGCACTACGTCGGCGACGCCGCGCGGACCGCCAACGCCCTCCACCTGCCCGAGTTCTCGGCGCGCACCTTCTCGACCCTCTTCTCGCCCGCGCTCGCGCTCGCCGTGCTCGTGATCATCGAAGGCACCGCCAATGCGCGGGCCTCGGCGCTGAAGACCGGGCGCGGCTCCGACCTGCACCAGGAGATCTTCGGGTTGGGGATGGCGAACCTGGCGTGCTGCCTGACGGGGGGCATGGCCGCGTCGGGCTCGATCACGCGCTCGGCCCTCAACGTGAGCAGCGGGGCCCGCACCGCCTACGCATCGATGTTCTGCGGGGCCTTCATCCTGGCCGCCGGCTACGTGGCGAGCTCCCTCGTGGCCCACGTACCGCTGGCCAGTCTGGCGACGCTGGTCATCGCGGCGGAACTCGAGCTGGCGAACCTGCCGGTCGTCCGCCTGATCCTGCAATCCGGGGCCCAGGACCGCACGGTCTTCCTCGCGACCTTCGTCACCGCGCTGGTCGCCCCACTCGATGTGGCGATTTTCTTCGGCACCGGCGTGGCGGTGGCCTTCTACTTGCGCAAGACCTCCCAACCCGAGGTGGTGGAATACGATTTCGCCGAGACGGGCGAACTGCGCGCCCGCGCCCCCGGCCAAGGCACCACCGGGATCTCCATCCTGCACGTCGAGGGCAGCCTGCACTTCGGCGCCACCCAAGCCTTCCACGACCACCTGCGGCGCGCCTCCGCGGACCCCAACCTGAAGGTGCTGGTGGTGAAGTTCCGCGAGGCGGTGCACCTCGACGCCAACGGGGTCCTGCTCCTGCGGGACCTGGCCGAGACCCTGCGCTCCGGCGGACGGCACCTGATCCTCTGCGAGGCCAAGCCCGAGACGATGGCCATCTTCGGGAACGCCGGCCTGATCGAGACGGTCGGAGCGGCCAACGTCATCCCCTGGGACCCCGCCAACCCCAACGCGGCCCTCGCCAAGGCGGTCCGGCGCGCCAAGGAATTGGCGGGCGGCGGCGAGGCGGTCCTGCGCATCGTCACGGCCCCGCACCCGGAACTGCCGGCCCCGGCCTCGGCCACGGGCGCGGACTGGCAAATCTAAGCAGTCTCCTCCCAAAAACGGGCGGACGACCGAGCCCGCCGGCCGATTTATGGCAGGAAATGAATTATGGCTTGAAGCCCGCCAGCCGTCCCACCCTTTTGAGGGGGTTCGTTCGTTAAGCGAACCCCTTTCCACGCACCATGAGCCACTACAGCGACATCCAAAAGCACCTCGGCACCGACGCCGAAAACCTCCTCGGGTTCAACAACCCGAAGATCAAGAAGGAGCAGATCCACTCCCCGCGCGCGGATTGGGTCGAGCACGCCTTCGCCGCCTCGGACCGCAACAACCGCGTCCTGGCCAACCTGCAGCGCCTCTACGGCTCCGGCCGCCTCGCCAACACCGGCTACGTCTCGATTCTCCCGGTCGACCAGGGCATCGAACACTCCGCCGGCGCCTCCTTCGCCAAGAACCCGATCTACTTCGACGGCGAGAACATCGTGAAGCTCGCCATCGAAGGCGGTTGCAACGCGGTCTGCTCCACCTTCGGCGTACTCTCCAGCGTCTCCCGTCGCTACGCGCACAAGATCCCGTTCATGGTGAAGATCAACCACAACCAGCTGCTCACCTACCCCAACGTCGGTGACCAGGTGATGTACGGCACCCTGAAGCAGGCCGCCGACATGGGTTGCGCCGCCGTCGGCGCGACAATCTACTTCGGCTCCGCCGAGACCAACCGCCAGATTATCGAAGTCTCCCACGCCTTCCAGCAGGCCCACGAGCTCGGCATGGCCACCGTCCTCTGGTGCTACACCCGCAACAGCGCCTTCAAGACGAAGGAGAAGGACTTCCACGTGTCCGCCGACCTCACCGGCCAGGCCAACCACCTCGGCGTCACCATCTGCGCCGACATCATCAAGCAGAAGCTCCCGGAAAACAACGGCGGCTA
>Ga0255112_1000582_pt1 | contig 11271 bp, 10 predicted proteins | sample Law_Yuk_RepB_8h_FD_188470 | JGI IMG/M metagenome (GOLD analysis project Ga0255112, IMG submission 188470) | Freshwater microbial communities from St. Lawrence River, New York, United States - Law_Yuk_RepB_8h | ecosystem: Environmental > Aquatic > Freshwater > River | place: USA: New York... | reverse complement strand
GAGTAAGCACCCCTACGCACCTCCTATTAGATGAACTAATCCACCCCGCCCTTACGGAGAGAGGCGCACGATGTCCCAAACGCCCTTATTCAGGGTGTAATGGAAGCGGTCGTGGAGCCGATTGGTCCGCCCCTGCCAGAACTCGAAGCTGATCGGGACCAGGCGGTATCCGCCCCAATGCGGGGGCTTCGGGACCTGGCCCTCGGGATGTTTGGCCTTCAGATCAGCTAGGCGTGCCTCCAGGACCTTCCGGTCAGCAATGATATCGCTCTGATTGGAAGCCAAGGCCCCCAACTGGCTACCGTAGGGGCGGCGCGCAAAATAAGTCACCGATTCTTCCTCGGAAGTCTTTATTAGTGAACCAGTTATGTGAATCTGTCGCTCGAGCGAAAACCACGGGAAAAGGAGGGTGACCCGGGGGTTGGCGGCGATTTCCTCCCCCTTCTTACTGTCGTAGTTAGTGAAGAAGGAGAAACCACGCTCGTCGGCAGCCTTGAGGAGCACGGTCCGGGAGGAGGGGAACCCATCGCGGCCAAGGGTCGAGAGGACCATGGCGTTAGGCTCGATGACCCCGGCGGTCTTAGCCTGCTCGAACCACGCCTTGAACTGGGCCAACGGATGATCGAGCAGCTCATGACGGTCAATACCGTGGGCGGCATACTCTTTACGGAATTCCGAAAGGTCCATGCCGTGACTCTAAACGAAGCAGCCCGCCCTGCAAGCGTTAGCACCCTTCCCTCTCGCCAGACCAGTCCGCTCGCTCACCTTAGAAGAAGTGAATCTCGTGCTCATAACCGCCCCCGAAGCCGAGTGCGGATTGTCGCCCGATGACGCCCGCGCCCGCCATCTGCGCGAGACGGTCGGGCTCGCGGTCGGCGGCAAGTTCCATGTGGGCATCGAGAACGGCCTGCGCGGTATCGCGACCGTCACCACGCTCGCACCGCAGCTCACCTTCACCGTCGCCTGGGAAAAATCTCTGCAGGCTCGCCTGCCACTCACGGTACTCATCGGGCTACCGCGTCCGCAGACCGCGAAGAAAGTCCTGCACGACCTCGCGAGCCTCGGCGTGGCGAAGATTATCTTCTTCGAATCTGAAAAAGGAGATCCGGGCTATCTCACGAGCTCACTCTGGAAAGACGGCGAATGGCGCGAGCATGTCATCAAGGGAACCGAGCAGGCGTGCTCGGCACTCGTACCCGAAGTGACGCGCGTCGGCTCGCTGACCGAAGCACTCATCGGCCTCGAGGCGAATACGTGGAAGCTCGCACTCGATCCGTATGAAGCGACGGGGGCTCCGGAAATTTCCTCCCCAGCGAAAGCCGCCGTGCTCGCCATTGGCCCGGAACGCGGCTTCGCGGAAGCGGAACGCGCGACGCTGCGTACCGCAGGCTTCAGCTTCGCGCATCTCGGCGACCGCATCCTGCGCGTCGAAGCCGCGGCGCTCGTCGGCGGCGCGCTCATGCTCGCGCAGCTGCGCGCCTGGGCGAAGCACCGGCCGGTCGACGGCTGATCACTCCGCGGCCTTGCGGACAAGCACGGACGCGGCGGGCTGTCCTTTGCCTTTGCCGATCACCTTACGCAGCTTCCAACCTTCGGGGACCGGGACTTCGTAGCCGCCGGGCGCTTCGAGGATCACGCGCACGTGCGCGCCCTCTTCGGCGTAGCTCACCGCCGTCGCGGCGATCTCCGCGCCCTTGGTCTGCCACAGCTCCCAGGGCGGATCGGCGAACACCAGGTCGAAGCGGCCTTCGGCCACGCCGGGCTTCGTCGCGTCGCCGGTGATCTTGGTGAAAGGCAGTTCCGCGAGGCCCATCGACTTTGCGACCGCGGCGGCGTTAGCCGTGAGTTCCGCGCCGATGCGCTGGTCGACGCAGGTCGCACGCACTGCACCGCGGCTGAGCGACTCGAGGCCGTAGGCGCCGGTGCCGGCGAAGAGATCGAGCACGGCCGTGCCCGGCACGAACGCCGCGAGCGAATTAAAGACCGCCTCACGGATGTAATCCGTGGCTGGGCGTACGCCGCCCTGCGTGGGGACGCGGAGCGGGATCCCTCGAGCGATGCCGCCGGTGACGCGCATATCACCAAGTTCGCGCGACCGCGCGGAAGGTCAACGGCGTTCGGCGCCGAGCGCCTGCCGCGTGGGCGACCAGCACGTGGTGCGTCCGCCGACCTCGGCGCGGACCAGCGGCTTCTTCGACCGCGGACACCGGCCGCCATCCTTCCAGCGATGATTGAAGAGCCAGGAGTCGGGCGGATCGGACCAATCCTTGCCGATGACATCCATCGCCTCCGCGCAGACCTCGCGCAAGGTCGCGTGCAGCTTGCGGACGGACTTCGGCCCGAACGCGCTCGCCTTAGCCTCAGGGTGGAAGCCCGCGCGCCAGAGGACCTCGTCGGCCATCCAGTTACCGATGCCCGGGAAACGCTCCTGCATCAACAGGACCGCCTTGATGGACGTCCGCGCACGACGGCGCAGGAAAGCGGCGACCAATCCGGGCGTGAAATCGTCGGACAGGATCGCGGGCGGGATCTTTTCCCACCACGGCGGAACGCCATCCCCTTGCCAGAACAGGACGCGGCCGAACTGCCGCGGATCGACGAAGACGAGCTCCTTGCCGCCGGCCATCGTCAGCTGAAAATGATCGTAAGGCGTCGGCTCGCGCTCCGCGTCCCCGGCCTCGAGCCGGCCCGTCATGCCGAGGTGCACGCCGAGCCAGGCGCCGCCGGCAAAGCGGAAGGCCATCTGCTTGGCCGCGGCGAAGGACTCGAGCAGCTTCGCGCCCGTGAGCGCCTTGGCCAGCGTCCGCGCGTCGAGGCCGCGACCGACCCGTGCCTTCGGGTTCAGGCGCACGCCGACGACCTTGCGCCCCAGGCCGGGATTCCAGCGCTTCCGGAAATACTCCACTTCGGCGAGTTCGGGCATGGTTCGGACTTCCAAAAGACGGGGCCGGGACGAAACTGCAAGTCATGCCCTGCTTCCGTCTCCTGCTCCTCACGGCCGGCGCGCTCGCCGCCGCGGCCGAAGTGGTGCCGACCGGCGCCGGCTCCTACCTCCGCGGCCTGCCCGAGGGCGCGAAGGGCCCGCCCGTCGCCCCGTTCGTGACGGCGGAGGTGAAGCGCCCGGTGCCCACGAACACCTGGTGGAGTTCGCTCGCCTGGCTACCGCTCTCGGAGACCCTCTTCCCCCACCCGCTCTCCGCCAAAGCGACGAAGGACGGGCTCGCGCTGGGCTACCCTGGCGCCGCGATCACCGCGAACGAGCATGCCATCATGGGCTCCTACGCCCTGGACCTGACCATCGGCCACACCGCGGTCGCCGAGTTCCGCGACGCGCGCGTCGCCGATTGGTCCGACGCCACCGTGACCGCGCGCTTCGGCGAAAAGACGTCGGGGTTCACCGTCACGCTCGGCCACGGCCTGCCCTTCGTCTACTGCACCTATGACGGCGGTGCCCCCGTGGTGCGCTTCAAGGCGGCCTCCAAGGTCATCCGGGACCAAGACGGCGAACTCGTCGTCCAGGTCGCTGGGCGTACCTACGGCCTCTACGCGCCCTCCGGCGCGGGCTGGTCGGGCCAGGGGACGAACTTGCTCACGGTGAATCCGAAGAAGGGAAGCAATTGGTTCAGCGCGGCCATCCTGCCCGACGACCGCCCCGCCACGCTCGACGCCTTCCGCGCCCGCGCGCACAACCACGTCACGCGGCTCGACGTCGCCGCCACCTTCGACCCGGCGACCCGCCGCGTGCAGGCGACCTGGACGCCGACGTTCACGGTCAAGGAGGCGGGGACACCGGGTGCGTTGTTCGCGCGCTACCCGCACCAATGGCGCTCCGCCTCGCAGCCCGCCCAGTTCACCTACGGCAGCGTGCGCGGCCCGATGAAGGTCGAGGCGTGGACGCAAGGCGGACAGGAAAACTATGCCCTGCCGCCGCTCCTTGCGGACCTGCCGGTGACGCCGAACGCCGACCGCGCGAAACTGCGCGCGCTCCTCGCGCAGGACCTCGCCGGCACGCCGTCGCTCCGCGGGGATACCTACTGGCTCGGCAAGCAGCTCGGCAAGTGGGCCTCTTTGCTGGGGCTAGCGGAGCAGCTGGGCGACGCGCCCGCCGTGGCGGAGTGTGAACGCCGCCTGAAGACCGCGCTGGAGAACTTCCTCACCGCCACCGTCGACGGTCGCCCAAAGAAGGCCGGCGAAGGCGTCTTCGTCTATGAACCTCGCTGGGGGACGTTGATCGGCTACCCGGCCAGTTTCGGCAGCGACGTCGAACTGAACGATCACCATTTCCACTTCGGCTATTTCTTGCGCGCGGCAGGGGTGCTCGGCCGTCGGGACCCGGCCTGGCTCGCCCGCTGGCGTCCGATGGTCGATCTGTTGGTGCGCGACATCGCTAGCGGCGACCGGGCGGATCCGCTCTTCCCTTACCTCCGCTGTTTCGACCCGTACGCCGGGCATTCTTGGGCGAGCGGCCACGGACGCTTCGGCGACGGCAACAACCAGGAGTCTTCCAGCGAATCCATCAACGCTTGGTATGGACTCCTCTTGCTCGCCGAGGCGACGGGCGACACCCGCCTGCGCGATCGCGCGGCCTGGCTGCTCGCCACGGAGGTCGCCGCCATCGAGGATTATTGGTTCGACGCACAGGGCGACCTTTTCCCGCCCGCGTACTCGATCGAGGTCGTGACGATGATCTGGGGCGGGAAGGGCGCGAATGCGACCTGGTTCGACGCCAACCCCCAGTCGCTGCATGGTATCAATTTTCTCCCGCTGACGCCGGGTTCGCTCTACCTTGGCCAGCATCCTGATTATGCCCGGCGCAATCACGCGGGTTTGGTCAAATCACTGGCCACCTTTCGCGCCAAACAGGCCAAAGGTCCCGCCCCCAATGCTCCGTTCAATCATTGGGCGGATATCTTGTGGATGCAGCAGGCAATGTTCGATCCGGCGGGAGCTCGTAAAGCTTGGGAAGGGCGCCCGGTCAACTTCAAGCCGGAGGCGGGTAATTCGCTTTGTTTTACCGAAGCATGGATCAGCGCTTTCGAGGCCAATGGTCCGGCCACGTTGGAATCCACCAAGGAAAAACCGTGGCAAGCCGACTTTGTCGGCGGCAAATCAATCAAATAAGGCCCTGTCGGCATTCGCGCCGCAAGTTCCCTTCGCGGGGGGAGCTGCGGATTTTCCGTCCGCGCCGAAGGCGCGCCGTAAAAAAATTTCGCTGACATTAAAACATCTGAAGGACTTGATACCCGTCATGCATACCGCCTCCCCGACGCGCTACGCCGACGCCGCCTTCCAAGCACGCTGCGGGCGCTCCGGCCTGCATCTCCCGAGGATCGCACTCGGGCTCTGGCATAACTTCGGCAGCGTCGACGACCCGGCGGTCGCGCGCGCGATCGCGCTGCGCGCCTTCGACCTCGGGGTGACGCACTTCGACCTCGCCAACAACTACGGTCCCGTCCCCGGCTCGGCGGAGGAGACCTTCGGCCGGATCCTCCGCGAGGACCTCGGGGCTTACCGTGACGAACTGATCATCTCGACCAAGGCCGGCTACACCATGTGGCCGGGCCCGCACGGCGACTTCGGCTCGCGCAAGTACCTGCTGGCCTCGCTCGACCAGTCGCTCGAGCGGCTGGGGCTCCCCTACGTCGATATCTTCTACAGCCACCGCCGCGACCCGCACACGCCGATGGAGGAGACGATGGGGGCCGTCGCCACCGCCGTGAAGTCGGGCAAGGCGCTCTACGCAGGGATCTCAAACTACAACCCGGCGGACACCGCCCGGGCCTGCGCGCTCCTGCGCGACCTCGGCACGCCCTGCGTGGTCCACCAGCCCAAGTACAGCCTGTTCGAGCGGACACCGGAAGCCGGCTTGCTCGACGTGGTGGAGAAGGAGGGCCTCGGCTGTGCGATTTTCTCGCCGCTCGCCCAAGGCCTGCTCACCGACCGCTACCTCCAGGGTATCCCGGCCGACGCCCGCGCCGGCAAGCCGCACGGCTTCCTCCGCCCCGAGCAGATTGACGCGGCGAAGCTAGCGAAAATTCGCGCCCTCGGCGAGATCGCCCGCGAACGCGACCAGCCCCTCGCTTCCCTCGCGCTCGGCTGGGCGCTCCGCGACCGCCGGGTGACCTCGGCCATCATCGGGGCCAGCAAGGTCAGCCAGCTGGAACAGTGCGTGGCGGCCGCGAAGGCCGCGCCATTCACCTCCGACGAGCTCCGCCGCATCGACGCCATCACCCTCGGCTGATACTCCGGGGTTGTCCCGGCCCGGCGACCCGCCAACTGTAACCGCATGTCCGCCGGCCCCGCCGCCCTCCCCTTCAAAATCAGCGTCCTCGTCTTCCTCCGCGACGAGGCGGGGCGACTCCTGCTCCTGCAGCGCACCAAGGCGCCGAACATCGGATGCTGGAGCCCGCCGGGCGGCAAGCTCGAGATGGCCACCGGCGAGTCGCCCTTCGAATGCGCGGTCCGCGAGACGAAGGAGGAGACCGGCGTGGATATCGCGACGTCCGACCTCCACCTCTTCGGCATGGTCTCCGAGAAGGGCTACGAGGGCCAGGCGCACTGGCTGATGTTCCTCTTCGATTGCCGCCGCCCGCTCCGCGGCCTGCCGCCGACCATCGACGAAGGGCGCTTCGCCTTCTACACCCGCGCGGAACTGGCGACCACACAGGTCCCCGAGACCGACCGCACCTTGATCTGGCCGGTGTGGGACGAGCATCGCCGCGGCTTCATCGCCTACCGCGCCGAGTGCGATCCCGGCGCGCCCCTGCGCATGACGGTCGAGGAGACGCAGGCCCGGCCCAACCTCGACTGACGATGGACGCCGCGGGCGCCGCCGCCGAGTTCAAGCGGACCAACCGCAAGCCGGCCTACCCGATCGGCGAGGCGCTCCGCACCTACCTCGCGCGCGAGGGCCGCGAAGTCCCGCTGCCAGTCACCTACGCGCAGCTGCGCAACTTCACCGCGGCGATGCCGCTGCTCGAGCGGGGCAAGGACACGCTGTGGGAGACGGTCGCCTACCCGCGCGACGAGATGGACCGCCTCTCGCAGGGCCTCCTGGAGACTTACGCGCTGCTGCGCGGCGAGGGCGGCATGAAGGTCTTCAGCCACGTCTATGTGGACCGCGTCGACTTCTGCTCCTTCGGCAATTCGCAGCCCTTCCGCGTCCGGATCGTCAACGCCTACAACGAGAACCACGACTACTTCTACGTGAAGGTCGGCGATGCCTCCCGCGTGTGCGGGCTGGAGCTGGAGCACCTGCTCTCGCCGAACCGCATGCTCTACCTCACCTGGGGCGAGACGCTGGTCGAGGAGCACGTGACCGGCATCCCCGGGGACATCTTCGCCACCAGCTGGCTCGAGGCCGGCCAGCACCACCCAGTCCGGCTCGCGAAGGAACTGATCAAGTTCGAGGAGCGCTGCCTCGTCCGCCTGCTCGGGGACATGCGGGCGTACAACTTCGTCATCGCGGTCACGCCGGATTTCGACGCCACCGCGATCCGCGTCCGCGCGATGGATTTCGACCAGCAGTCCTACGACGGCCGCCTGCGCTTCTACCTCCCGGGTTCCTTCAAGGAGAACCGCCCGTTCACGCAGCTCTGCGCCAAGCACATCAACGCGGCCTCCGCCGCCCAGTATCGCCGCGAGGAGCAGTCCCTGATCCACCGGCGCCACCTGGCCGCGCCCGACCGGGTGAAAGACCTGCTGGCCGCCATGCGCGCCAACCCCTTGACCAGCCCCGAGAAAGCCCGCGAACTGGCCGAGGGGCTGGCGGAATACCACCGGGACCCGGCCTTCCGGCAGGAGGCCGACATGGCCGGGCTGATCGAGGCGAGCCTGGCCCGGCTGGACCGGGTCCTGCGCTCCGGATAGTAATCGCTGGACAGGGGGTTCACGAAGCCGACATTCTCGGAAGCCTGCGATGAGCGACTCCCTACGGCATGAATGCGGCATTGCCCTGGTCCGGCTGACGAAGGACCTGAAGTGGTACCAGGAGAAGTATGGCTCGCCGCTCCACGGCTTCAACCAGCTGTTCCTGCTCATGGAGAAGCAGCACAACCGCGGCCAGGACGGCGCGGGCATCGGCTGCGTCAAGATCGGCGCCGAGAACGGCGAGGCGTTCCTCTTCCGCGACCGCGAAATCGGCGCCCAGGGTCTGACGCAGATCTTCACCCGCCAGATCAAGACCTACGCCGACCAGGTCCGCGAGGGCGTCATCCTGCCGGAGTTCCCCGAGACGGTGAAGCGCCACTTCGATTTCGGCGGCGAGGTGCTCCTCGGCCACCTCCGCTACGGGACGTCGGGCAACTTCGATTCGGTCTCCTGCCACCCTTACGCGCGCAAGTCCATCTGGCCGACGCGCAACCTGTTGGTCGCCGGCAACTTCAACCTCACCAACACCTCGGACCTGAATAGTTCGCTCACCGAGCGAGGCGCCCACGTCATCTACTCGACGGACACGCAGTCCATCCTCGAGGAGATCGGCTTCTGGCTGGACGAGGAGCATGACCGCCTCTTCAAGGCCTTCAAGGACCAGGGCCTGAGCGGCATGGCCGTGCAGGATGAGATCTCCAAGCACCTCGACGTCGGCAACGTCCTCCGCAAAGCGGCGAAGAACTGGGATGGCGGCTACGCCATCGCCGGACTCATCGGCAACGGCGACTCCTTCGTGCTCCGCGACCCCAACGGCATCCGACCCTGCTGGTACGTGCAGACCGAGGACCTCTTCGCCGTCGCCTCGGAGCGCGTCGCCCTGATGACGATCGTGGGCGTCGCCCAAGAGGACGTGCACGAGCTACCGCCCGGCCACGCCCTCATCATGAAGGCGGACGGCCGCCACTCGGTCGAAGTCGTGCACACGCCGGGCGAACGCCGGCACTGCTCCTTCGAGCGAATCTACTTCTCGCGCGGCAACGACCCCGAGATCTACGCCGAGCGCAAGGCGCTCGGGGCCGCGCTCGCCGACGAGGTCCTGGCGCTGATCCAGGACGACCATCAGCACGCGATCTTCTCCTACATCCCGAACACGGCGGAGATCGCCTGGTACGGCCTGATGGAGGAGCTCCGCCTCCGCCGCCGCTCGCAGGTCCGCGGGCAGCTGATTGAAGCGCAGCGGGCCGGGAAGCTCGACGAGGCCACCATCGACCGCCTCGTGCTCGGCGGCTGGCCGCGCGGGGAGAAGGTCGCCCACAAGGACGTCAAGCTGCGCACGTTCATCTCCCAGGAGAAGAACCGCATGCAGATGGCCTCGCACGTCTACGACATCTCCTACGGCACCGTGAAGGAGGGCGACACCCTGGTCTGCGTCGACGACTCGATCGTCCGCGGCACGACCCTGCGCCAGTCGATCCTGCGCATCCTCGCCCGCCCCAACCCGAAGCGCATCGTCATCGCCTCCACCGCGCCGCAGATCCGCTACCCGGACTGCTACGGCATCGACATGTCCGAGATGGGCAAGTTCCTCGCCTTCCAGGCGGCGGTCGCGCTCTGCAAGGACCGCGGCATGGGCGACCTGCTGCGCGAGGTCTACGAAGACTGCGCCGCCCAGGCGAAGCGCCCGACCGCCGAGCTGCGCAACCACGTGAAGCGGATCTACGATGCCTTCACCGAGGAGGAGATCGCCGCCAAGGCGGCCGAGCTCGTCTACCCGGTGAAGTCCGGCTGGAAGGGCGAACTCGTACTGGTCTTCCAGAAGATCGCGTCGCTGCACCGGGCCTGCCCGACGAGCCTCGGCGATTGGTACTTCACGGGAGATTACCCGACCCCGGGAGGGCTGGGCGTGCTCAACCGCGCCTACATGAACTACTGGGAGAAGCGCGAAGGCCGCGCCTACTGATCAGGCGTAGAGCCGGTAAGGCGCCGTGCGGGCCCGGAAGGACGCCGCGTCGGCGTCCCACTTCGCCTGCCAGCGCGCGAGGTCGACGCGAGCGCCCTTCTGGCGCAGCTCCTCGAAGAAGGCCTCGCTACCGGTATGCTTGATGAAAAGGTCCCGCTGGGTACCGGTCGCGCGCGCGAACGGGTTGCTGGGATCCCAGAGACAGCTCTGGCGATCATGTGCAGGGAGATCGCGCACGGCTTGAACCGGGCCCAATCGGAGACGGTGGTGTAGACGCCCTGGGTGCCGTCGGCCAAGGTGCGCGGCTCCAACGTCAGGCCGGGCACGGCCGGCCCGAGGGCGGCGACGATCTCGGCCGACTTGCGCCGGCCGGCGCGGAGGAAGCGGAACGGCTGCTGCCCGGCGGCGCCGTGCGTGAACTCGCCGAGCTGGCAACCCAGGCCGGTCATCGCGTAACCGAGCGCGGCCTGCGGCGTGGCGATGAACGGCGACGTCGGCACCCAGGTCAGGCCAGTCTGGTCCCAGGTCCGGGCGCGCGACCAGTTACGCAGCGGGATGACCTCCAGTGAGCCGCGGCGGCGCGTGGCCTCGTCGAGATCGAGCACACCCGGGGTCGCGACGGCCCAGCGGGCGATCTCGCCGATGGTGAGCCCGTGCACGTAGGGCATCTCATAGGAGCCGACGTAGCTGCGCCACTTGCGGTCGAGGAACGGGCCGTCGACCTTCTCGCCGCCGAGCGGGTTGGGCCGGTCGAGGACGATCACGCGGATCGGGCGCGGCATCGAGAAGCAGGCCTCGATCACGAGACGCAGGCAGCTGATGTAGGTGTAGGAGCGGGAGCCGATGTCCTGGAAATCGACCACGACGACGTCGAGGCCCTCGAGCATCTCGGGGGTCGGGCGGCGCGTCGCGCCATAGAGCGAGTAGACCGGGAGGCCAGTGCGCGCATCCTTGGCGTGCTTGACCACGATCTCCGCCGCGGCGGTGCCGTCGATGCCGTGCTCCGGCCCGAAGAGCTTGGTCAGGCGGACGCCGGGGGCGCGCGCGAGGACGTCGGCCGTGCGTTGCCCGGCGCCATCGCGGCCAGCGCGGTGCGTGACGAGCCCGCACCGGAGGCCCTTGAGCGCGGCGAAGCCTTGCGCGGCGAAGGTGTCGATGCCCAGGACGGTCCGGCCGGTCGGAACCGGCGGTTTCGGCGTCGGCGTCGCGGGCGCGGTGGGACCGACCGAGCCGCCACCGGCGCCCGCGGAACAACCGGCGAGGAAGGCGGCGCCCAGCGAAGCTAGGGCGGAATGACGGACGAAGTCGCGGCGATCCATGGAAGGGTAAGCCCGCTCATCCTTCCCCGAATCCGGGCGGGTTCAAAGGTTGATTTCGATTTTCTCGGTCGGCGAAAATCCGTTTGCAGGCGAGGCGGCGGCGGCCAGCGTGCTCCCATG
>Ga0255112_1000574_pt1 | contig 11366 bp, 13 predicted proteins | sample Law_Yuk_RepB_8h_FD_188470 | JGI IMG/M metagenome (GOLD analysis project Ga0255112, IMG submission 188470) | Freshwater microbial communities from St. Lawrence River, New York, United States - Law_Yuk_RepB_8h | ecosystem: Environmental > Aquatic > Freshwater > River | place: USA: New York... | reverse complement strand
TCGATGGTACTGCAAGGGTGACCTTGTGGGAGAGTAGAACGTCGCCGGACTTCTTTTATAAAAAGGGGCGCTTTAATCGGCGCCCCTTTTTTATTTCCCAGAAAAAAATAATTGATTCGATAGTTGTTATGAAATTAAATTAAGAGCCTTGTTACAAATTGAACTAAACTTGTTCTCATCGAAGTTAGAGAAATTAAAAGAGTAGAGGAATGGGAGGTTGATCAGATGGTTGATAGAAAACCGCGTTCAGATAAACCTTCAGGTAATGCACCTCGCAAACCAAGTGGTCCAAATTCATCACGTAGACGAGAAGATCTTCCTGCCCGAGGCGGTTCTTCATCAAGGCCCGGAGCTCCTCGGCAGACAAGAGATGGCTCAAACCCACGCGGGGCAAGGCCTGCGCCCATGGAACGTGAACAATCAAGATTGCGTCCGCGAATTTTTGAACCCGACATTCCTGAGGATGTAACTGGTGAAGAGTTAGAAAAAAGCGTTCGTGCCGAACTACTGAGCCTTTCCCCGGAGAATGCAAAAGTAGTATCGCGACATTTGGTTTGTATAAATCTTTATCAAGACAGTGATCCACTGTTAGCCCATAAGCATGGAATAGCCGCCGCTCATCATGCTGGTCGGTTAGCAGTTGTTCGTGAAAGCGCTGGTTATGCCGCATATAGAGCGGGTTACTTTGAAATAGCCTTAAAGGAACTTCGAGCAGCATTTAGAATCTCAGGTGATGTTTCTTCAATGCCGGTAATGGCCGATTGTGAACGCGGATTAGGAAATCCCTTAAAGGCTTTAGCGTTGGCTGGTTCACCAGATGTAAAGAGGCTTGCAAAGCCGGAGGAAATTGAGATGCGAATTGTGGCAGCAGGTGCCAGACGTGATCTCGGTGAATTTGATGCAGCAGTTGTTACCTTGACTTGCAAAGAGTTAAAAAATGAGACTGATGAATGGGCTGTTCGCCTGCGTTATGCGTACGCAGATGCACTGAGCGCAGCGGGTCGCAAAGATGAAGCGGCAATTTGGTTCGCAAAATGCGCCGAGTTAGATGAGGGCGCTTCTACGGATGCGGTAGAGCGCGCTGAAGGGTAGTTGCCCATAGTTTTTAGAGCTTCATCCCTTGATTGCTTTCATTTCGCCATCATTAAGGCTCGATTACTAGCGTATTTAGGTAGGCTAAACCTCATGAGCAGCAGCAACGATCTCAAATCAACACTTAAATCTTTGGCTGACAACCTTGCCTCTGGAAACAAGTCCGCAGCCGATGTTGCAGGATCTTTGAACCTTTGGCTGAAAGAAGGCGGCGAGGCGTTGCGTGTCAAAATAGAAGATGAAGTTGAACGCTCGGTTTCGAAGATGGGATTTATCAAGCGAGGTGAGTTTGAAGCACTTAAGCAGCAAGTTGCCGAACTTAGTGCCACCGGACCGATAAGAACTAAGAAGAGTAAAGAGGAACGGAATCCTAAAAAGCCCGGAAAGAAAAAAGTAAAGTCAGAAGCGGAAAAAAAGTCTAAAAACAAATCCTCCAGTCAGAAGAGCTCCAAGATAACTAAAACAAAGAAGGTGAAGTAATGGAAAATAACATCGGTCACGATTTAGGTACTTCACTTCCTGACGTGAATCCGGAAAGTCTAGTTGCTGAAGTGAGAGCTGAGTTGATCGAGATAGACAGTATGGAAGTCAGTGATCATGCTTCGCGCTTTGAGGAACTTCATCAAAAATTGAACACCGCTCTATCTTCGATTGATGGTATGTAAGCCTGCCTATGAAAACTAGATTAGATGCTGAGTTAGTAAGACGTGAACTCGCGCGATCTAGAGACGCAGCAGCTGACCTCATTGAAAAGCGCTCTGTCTTAGTTAATGGAATTCCAGCCACTAAGCCAGCAACGCAGGTTGATGCAGAGACATCAATTGTCATAGCAGGGGATCGAGATGATTTTGTCTCACGAGGTGGTCACAAACTAGATGGTGCTTTATCTATTTTTGAAGGAGTAACAGTCGAAGGTAAACGCTGTCTTGATGCAGGTGCTTCTACGGGCGGATTTACGGATGTACTTCTTCGCCGGAATGCTGCTCATGTCGTTGCAGTCGATGTTGGTTATGGCCAACTTGCTTGGGAACTGCGACAAGATGAACGTGTAACAATTTTGGATCGCACAAACATTCGTCATTTAACTGGCGACATGGTTGGGGAGTCAATTGATTTAGTGGTGGCGGACCTGTCCTTTATCTCGTTGACCTTAGTTCTACCAGCGTTAGCTGCTGTATCTAAATCAAACGCCGACTTTGTTGTGATGGTTAAACCGCAATTTGAAGTGGGACGCGAAAAACTAGGCGCCGGTGGCGTTGTTCGAGATCCTGCCTTGCGCAGAGCGGCGGTTATAGATGTGGCTGAGTCGGCATACGATGTTGGCCTTGGAACCTTAGGAGTTACCGCTAGTTCTCTTCCTGGTCCTGCAGGCAATGTAGAGTATTTTCTATGGTTGCGCAGAGGTGCACCTGAAATTGATAGAAACGCAATCGATGAGGCAATAGCGAAGGGACCACAATAATGCGCAGTCTTCTTATTGTTTGTAACCCTTCTCGCAAAGATGCTGTAAGTGCAGCAGTCGAACTTCAAAAAGCATTTGAATCCACATTCAATATGTACACAATCTCAGACGTCGAGATTGATGGAATCAAGAATGTCAGTATTGCGGATTTACCTGAAGTAGAAGTAGCAGTTGTTCTTGGAGGAGATGGAACAACTCTGCGGGCTGCCGAAGTCGCACATGTTCGTGAGATTCCACTGCTTGGGGTCAATCTTGGTCACGTCGGTTTTCTATCTGAAGTAGAAGAGTCCAAAATTTCTGATGTAATTGCCGCCGTTGTGAACAAAAGCTATGTCATTGATTCACGAATAACTCTTAAATATGAAGTAGTTCGAAATGGAAAAACCGTTGATTCAGGTTGGGCGCTCAATGAGGTAACTGTCGAGCGCGAAAAGGCGACAATGGTCGAACTGTTTCTTGAAATAGATAACCGCCCAATCTCTAGGTGGGGATGCGACGGTTTAATTTGTTCAACGCCGACTGGGTCTACTGCTTATGCATTCTCGGCTGGAGGACCAATACTCTGGCCAGAAGTCGACGCCTTGGTGGTTTTACCTATCTCGGCGCATGCTCTTTTCTCGCGACCATTGGTTATTTCTCCAACATCGAAAGTTGTCGTGGGTATTGAATCGGCCGAAGCTTTTCTTTCGGCCGATGCTTTGCGTAAATTCCCATTAATTGAAAAAGATAAAGTTCTAGTAACTAAAAACGCCGGGATCATAAAACTTGCGCACTTAAAAAACACATCATTTAGCGATCGGTTAGTGGCAAAATTCAAGCTTCCGGTTGAAGGCTGGCGTGGTGAGTGAACGTACTTTTCTCGAAGAGATAACTATCCGCTCCATCGGCGTCATTGATCAATCGGCTTTAGAGATCTCAAAGGGTTTAACTGTTTTATCTGGTGAAACAGGTGCTGGAAAGACGATGATTTTGACCGCCCTAAATCTAATACTGGGCGGCAAGGCAGATAGCTCATTGATTAGAAAAGGTTCTGAAAGGTTAGTCGCTAGCGGTAGATTTGCGATACCAAAGACCAGTGAGAATTTGTTTGAGGACTTGATCATTGATGACGGACAGGTGGTCATCACTCGCACGGTAAATAGCGATGGCAAAAGCAAGGCAACCAGCAATGGTGTGAACGTGACAGCTTCTATGTTAAGCAATGTTGCTAGCCAACTTGTTGAAGTTCACGCACAATCTGCTAATCAGAGCATCTCAAAAAATGCTAAACAAAGAGATCTTGTGGACAGGTTCGCACAACTAGATTTGTCGGCATATTTGAATTGCCTGACTGCCTATCATGAGATGAAGGCTCGTATTGCAGCCTTGACCAAATCAATTGCTCAGAAAGAATCAGAGTTAGCAGATTTAGTTGAATTCTCTGACGCTTTCGCTAATTTAAAACCTCGACCTGGTGAGCTAACAGAAATAGATGCGGAAATTTCACGTTTATCGAGTGTTCAAGAACTTGGCATGGCTACACAAGATGCTCTGTCTGCGATTTCAAACGATGAATCTGGAGCTTTAACCCTCTTAGGTAATGCAAGACGAGCCCTAGAAAAAGGCAGGGATAAGGACCAATCTTTAGAATCTATCTATCAACAAGTAAGTGAGAGTTTCTTTTCTCTAGATGATGCACATAGTGCATTGAATTCATATATGGCCGCACTTGAAGCCGATCCACAGCGATTGGAGTCTTTGCATAACCGTAAAGCTGATTTGACTGCTTTTGTAAAACGTTTTGGAGATTCTAAAGACTTCGAGGAAAGTATCAAAGATCTAGTAATCAAGTTCAAAAATAGTTCCGATGCGATCGCAGATCTCAATGGCGGAGATGAACGATTGACTCAGCTAGAGAGTGAGTTAAAGAGCATCAAGAAGAATCTTCTTGGGGCTGCGCAAGAGGTAACGACTGCGCGCGTAAAAGCTGCTGAGAAATTGTCAAAGGCTGTAACGTCTGAGATTCAGGCACTATCTATGCCTCATGCGAGCTTCATTATTCACGTCGTCTCTCCAGACTACAGTTCACCAAAAGAATCTGATTTCACAAGTAGCGGCTGCGATGAAATATCGATGCACATACAGGCGCATAAAGACGCACCATTGGTTGCTTTAACAAAAGGTGCTAGCGGCGGAGAAATGTCGCGCGTGATGCTTGCATTAGAGGTAGTGATTGCTTCAACACATCCGGTAGGAACCTATGTATTTGATGAAGTAGATGCTGGAGTGGGTGGCAAAGCGGCTATAGAAGTTGGGCGCAGGTTGCATGAGCTGTCTAAACACGCACAAGTAATTGTCGTTACACACTTGCCACAAGTTGCAGCGTGGGCTGATTCGCATTTCGTGGTTCAAAAAAATAGCGATGGCTTGGTAAGCCAAAGTGATGTTCAAAGAGTTGAAGGTGAACAGCGCATCCAGGAGATTGCTCGCATGTTGGCTGGTATGGAAGGTTCCGTCAGTGCTCGTGAGCACGCCACGGAGCTATTAGCCCTAAAGATGTGACGCCTGCACCTTGGATGATGATAGGTTTGTCTTCCATGGGCCAAGCACATGTGACTAAACATTTATTCGTAACAGGTGGAGTTGCCTCAAGTTTAGGCAAGGGTCTTACAGCATCAAGTTTAGGCCGATTATTAGTGGCCCGTGGCGTTCGTGTGACAATGCAAAAGCTAGATCCCTATTTGAATGTGGATCCGGGGACTATGAATCCATTTCAACACGGCGAAGTTTTTGTAACCGATGATGGCGCTGAAACCGATTTGGATATTGGCCATTATGAGCGCTTCTTGGATAGAAATCTTCATGGTTCGGCAAATGTCACTACTGGTCAAGTTTATTCACGGGTAATTGCGCGGGAGCGGCGCGGTGAGTATTTAGGTGAAACCGTGCAGGTAATTCCACATATAACCAACGAGATAAAAGAGCGCATCATCGCTATGGCAGGTCCTGAAATAGATTTAGTAATCACTGAAGTTGGTGGAACAGTTGGTGACATTGAATCGCAGCCTTTCTTGGAAGCTATTCGCCAGATCCGCCAAACTGTTGGGCGAGACAACGTCTTTTATCTTCATGTTTCACTAGTTCCTTATATTGGGCCGTCAGGCGAGTTAAAGACTAAACCAACTCAACATTCTGTTGCAGCGCTTCGAAGTATCGGTATAGCCCCCGATGCAATCGTCCTTCGTTCTGATCGTGAGATCCCCGAGGGTGTGAAGAAGAAGATTTCTTTAATGTGCGACGTTGACGCAGAGGCAGTAGTTGCAGCCGTCGATGCCCCATCGATCTACGATATTCCAAAAGTTTTACACTCAGAAGGCTTAGATGCATATGTTGTTAAGCGTTTAGGGCTTAAGTCCCACGATGTTGTGTGGGGGGAATGGGATGCTTTACTTGAGAAAGTTCACCATCCTAAACACCACGTCAAAGTTGGCCTTGTTGGAAAATATATCGATTTGCCTGATGCTTATTTATCTGTTTCAGAAGCATTACGGGCCGGTGGCTTTGCAAATGATGCAAAAATTGAAATCGTATGGATTGCAAGTGATGAGTGTGAAACTGAACAGGGTGCTTCCCAATTATTATCTGATCTAGATGCGATTTGTGTTCCAGGCGGTTTTGGGATTCGAGGCATAGAAGGAAAAGTTGGAGCTTTGAAGTTTGCACGCGAAAACAAGATTCCAACTCTCGGGTTATGTTTGGGATTGCAGTGCATGGTGATCGAGGCAGCTAGAAATTTGGCGGGAATTAAGGATGCAATCTCAGCAGAGTTTTCCGATTCAGGAACTCCTGTGATAGCAACCATGGACAATCAAAAAGAAGTTGTCTCTGGAAATGCCGATATGGGTGGAACAATGCGATTGGGTCTTTATAAGTCTGATTTACTCAAGGGTTCGGTTGTTGCATCTTTGTACGGTTCGCAGGAGATATCTGAGAGACATCGACATAGATACGAGGTCAACAATCAATATCGAGATCAAATTGCAAAAGCCGGGCTTGTTTTCTCAGGTATGTTTACCCAGCGTGATTTAGTTGAGTTCGTAGAGCTGCCAAAGGAAGTACATCCTTTTTATGTTGGAACACAGGCTCACCCAGAACTTCGTTCTCGTCCAACACGACCACATCCTTTGTTTATAGGGTTGATTGCAGCGGCGGTAGCTGCGAAAAAGTAGAAGTGATAAGTCTCAGGAAAGACCGTATTCAAATTTGCGGAGAGCTAAAGAATGGAATTTAACTTAGCGGCTGAAGCCTTTTTAAATCACCTCCAGATTGAAAGAGGTTTAGCCAAGAACACAATATCTGCATACAAACGCGATCTAGCTAAGTTTAGTTTTTTTCTGCAGGGTATGGATTTAGGTTCCATCACGCCGGGGGATATCACAAGTTTCGAAACATCCCTGCGAGAGGAGAATCTCTCCACCGGAACGATCAATCGTATGGATTCAACATTGCGTTCTTTCTTCAAGCACTTGCAATCAGAGTATGGGTTAGCCGACCCAACGCTCGAAATTTCTTCAGGAAAATCGGTAAGGCGTCTTCCAAAGGCGTTAACTATCACCCAGATTCTCGCAATGATTGAAGCTGCATACAGAGAAAGCGAACCCATCACCTTAAGGGATCAAGCAATGCTGGAGCTCTTATACAGTAGCGGGGCACGTGTTAGTGAATTAATCGGGATCAATGTAAATGATTTAAGTACTGTGCAAACCAGTGATGGTGAAATCACCACTCTCAAGCTACGCGGCAAAGGATCCAAGGAGAGAATAGTTCCTCTTGGATCTTTTGCTACCAGAGCCATAGAAAACTACAGCGTTCGAATCCGTCCAGGTCTTGCTGCCAAGGGAGTTGGAAATAGCACTGCTTTGTTTCTCAACTCACGCGGCGGAAGAATTTCACGTCAATCAGCATGGCAAATGGTTCTCGGCTCGGCCAAAGCAGCTGGAGTCACCGATCATGTTTCGCCACACGTTTTTCGACATTCCTATGCAACTCATCTATTAGATGGGGGAGCAGATATTCGTGTCGTGCAAGAGCTGTTGGGGCATGCATCTGTAACAACGACGCAAATTTATACATTGATCACGATAGATAAAGTTCGAGAGAGTTATTCACTAGCTCACCCGCGGGCGAAATAAGACTTACTGACCGCGCAATCGACGAGCCAGAATACTCTGATCACCTTTTGCTTCAAGATCGGCAATAATGACAGCGATAGATTCGCGAACGATGCGACCGCGATCAACTGCTAAACCTAGATCTCCACGCATCTGTAACCTGGCCTGATCCAAATCGAATAACTCATCTGGTGAAAGATAAACAGTAATTTTTTCATCATGACGCTCACGGCCTGAGGGGGAGCGATCAACCGTTGTTACTCGTCTGCGAGCAATAGTGCGCACACCTTTTTTGGAAGATGGTGCCTTGGGTGTTGCTATTGCAGGGGGAACAAGAGGGGCTGATGTTTCGGTAGTTGTCGGTGTTGGTACTGCAGAAAGTGCTGGAGAGGTTGAGCGAAATAGCTCATCTGCTCCTGGAAGATTGGCTCTGCGTGTCATCGGGCGCCTCCTCTGGCGATTAACTCTCTGGCAAGTCTGCGATATGAAGCCGCACCACCAGATGAAGTAGCATATTTTGTAATTGGTTCACCAACAACTGTGGTTTCTGGAAAACGAATTGTTTTTGCAATTATCGTTTCAAAGACATCTTCAGGGAACTGTTCCAACAAGCGCTCTAGAACTTGCCTGTTATGTGAAGTTTTTTTGTCATACATCGTGGCCAAGATCCCTATCAACCTTAACTCTGGGTTGAGAAAACTCTTTACTTTGTCGAGGTTGCCCTTGAGTTCGATGAATCCGTGGAGCGCAAAGTACTCACATTGCATTGGAACGATTACTTCATCTGATGCTACCAATGCGTTTATCGTAAGTTGACCCATAGTTGGTTGACAGTCAATTAAAATAACATCGTAGTAATCCTTTAGTGGGGCTAGTGCGCGCTTTAGGTACTGCTGTCCGCCAATTTCGGCACCAAGAGTTGTCTCTGCAGTACCAAGATCTCGATTTGCAGGAAGGAAATCAAGTCCGGCTACGGAGGACTTCAGAACAATGTCATCTACTTTTGCGGTTGGAGTCATTAACGCGTAGTAGACAGTTTGTTCTAAGGGCAATGAGTGAGCATTGACGCCAAGGCCAAGAGATAGACCGCCCTGAGGGTCGAAGTCGACGAGTAGAACGCGTCGACCAAGCTCGGCCAAAGAAGCGCCAAGATTTATAGTGCTAGTTGTTTTACCAACACCGCCTTTTTGATTGAAGATGGAGATAATTTTCGCGTTGCCATGGTTCACCAAGGTTGCTGGCGCGGGAAAGTTTTTAGCTTTTTTGCCGAGTAGATTGGCGGTTGTAGCCACTTCTTCAGCAATTGTCGATTTAGCGCTCAATCTTCAAACCTCTTTCCTGATATAGCCGTGAGCCTAGGCGTTACATAGAAAACAGGCAAGCGTGAAGTAGGGTGCGCCAATGGAGATTTCATTAGAGGAGTCAACCGATGTAAATCCCGCATCGGGTGCTTTCTCTGTCCATCTGGAAAACTTTGACGGGCCTTTTGATCTCTTGCTCCAGCTCATTTCTAGACACAAAATGGACGTTACCGCGGTGGCGCTCAGCGCTGTGACCGATGAGTTCATCTCGTTTATTCGAGATTTAGAGAGTTCTGGTAAAGGGTGGGAGTTAGATCAGGCCACAGAGTTCCTGGTGGTGGCGGCCACCCTGCTAGACCTTAAAGCGGCCCGCCTGCTTCCAAGTGGCGACGTGGAAGATGAAGAAGATTTGGCCCTTTTGGAGGCGCGTGACCTCTTGTTCGCCCGGCTGCTTCAGTATCGTGCGTTTAAGCAGATCGCGGCAACCTTTAGCGAGCGCATAACGACTGCCGAGAAGTCTTTTCCGAGGGTAGTGGCTCTAGACCCTGCCCTATCGGCTCTTTTGCCTGAAGTCCTAATCGGGGTTGGGGCAGCGCGGTTTGCCGCGATCGCCGAGCGAGTACTGACACCCAAAACCACCCCCGTTGTTGCCCTCGAGCATCTCCACTCGGCGATGGTAAGTGTCGCCGAAGAGTCAAAGAACGTGGTTCAAGCCCTGCGAGCGGGGAAAACGGTAAGTTTTAGGCATCTAATCTCGGATGCAGACAACACCCTTGTGGTTGTGGCTCGCTTTTTAGCGTTGTTAGACCTCTATCGCCAGGGAGTTTTGCGTTTTGAGCAGGTCATAGCGTTGGGCGAGCTTCAAATAAGCTGGACTGGCAGCCTGGAGGGTGAAGTCGAGATCACTGACGAGTTCGACGTTCCAGTGGTATTGAATATGCAAGATTCGACAGAAAGCGGCGAGAATGTCTAATGTAGAAGTCGAGCGTTCTATTGAGGCGATCCTTATGGTCGTCGATGAGCCGCTTAATGAGTTAGTTCTAGCTCAAGTACTTGAACAACCTGTCGAAGTAGTAGAGGCTGCTTTAGCCGTTCTGGAGACGAGTTATGAAGATCGAGGTTTTTCCCTGCGAAAGATCAATGGGGGATGGCGCTTCTATAGCAACCCCAACTATTCAGCCGTAGTTGAGAAGTTTGTCCTTGATGGCCAGCAATCTCGCCTCACCCAAGCAGCCCTTGAAACCCTTGCTGTTATCGCCTACCGCCAGCCAGTTTCCCGAGCTCGCGTATCGGCGATCCGTGGCGTGAACGTCGAAGCCGTTATGAAGACTTTGGTCACTCGTGGCTTGGTCGAGGAATCAGGCCTAGAGCACGAAACTGGCGCGATTTTGTATAAAACGACCAGTTACTTCTTAGAGCGTTTGGGCTTAAACGCTTTGGATGATTTGCCGGCTCTGGCTCCATACCTTCCTGATCTTGAAGGTTTGGACGAGATACTCGATTCGCTAACTGACTAACCTCTGGGCTAACCTAACCTCCTGACTGTCGGGAGGATAGCCATGGCCCAAATGAGGCTCAATAAGATAATTGCCGATGCCGGTGTTACTAGCAGGCGCGGTGCAGATGAATTAATCGAATCGGGTCGAGTAACTGTCGACGGTGTTGTTATACGTGAGATGGGAAGTAAGTTTGATCCTGCTATCTCTGAAGTAATGGTTGATGGTGAGACAATCAAACGTACTTTGTCTAAGAGTTATTTAGTACTTCATAAACCAAAGGGTGTTTTGTCTACCATGTTTGACCCAGATGGTCGCCCCTCCTTAGATGACTTCATAGACCTTCGTAAGGAGCGCCTTTTTCATGTTGGTCGCCTGGACAAGGATTCAGAGGGGTTGATCCTGCTTACTAACGACGGGGATTTGACCTTCCGGGCTACTCACCCTTCTTTTGGATTAGAGAAAACCTACATAATCGAATTCGACGGAGTTCTGCCTCAGGGGATAGATAAAGTACTTCTCAAAGGGGTAGAGCTCGAGGATGGAATGGGACGTGTCTTGAGCTACCGGCAGATTTCCCCTCGGTGGATCGAAGTCTCCATACATGAGGGCCGCTATCACATCATCAGACGTTTGATGGAGGCCGTCGGCGTGGACGTTCTCCGGCTGGTTCGAACGAAGTTCGGCCCCATATCTTTGGGGGATACACCCGAAGGGCGATGGCGAGACCTGAACAAAACAGAATTGTTTAATCTACAAAGAGCTTTAGATCTTTAGCATGTTTAGTATTTATAGATATTACGAGCTATTATCTATAAATCTATAAAACAGTATTCCAATTAATCATTGTCTATAAATCGATTTT
>Ga0255112_1000565_pt1 | contig 11505 bp, 8 predicted proteins | sample Law_Yuk_RepB_8h_FD_188470 | JGI IMG/M metagenome (GOLD analysis project Ga0255112, IMG submission 188470) | Freshwater microbial communities from St. Lawrence River, New York, United States - Law_Yuk_RepB_8h | ecosystem: Environmental > Aquatic > Freshwater > River | place: USA: New York... | reverse complement strand
TGTTTGGCATGATTCGACATACCCATCAACAAAATCCACAGCACACGGTTGTGGCTTATTCCGACAACGCGTCTGTCATGGCAGGTCATGAAGTCGAGCGTTTTGTGGCGAAACAGGGCGGCGTCTACCAAAAAGAAAAAGCGCTTCACCATGTGTTGATGAAGGTCGAGACTCACAACCACCCAACCGCTATTTCACCCTTCCCGGGCGCATCCACCGGCGCTGGCGGCGAAATTCGGGATGAAGGCGCAACAGGTCGCGGATCTAAACCCAAAGCGGGTTTAACAGGTTTTACAGTCTCAAAATTGTGGGGTAGCCCCAATGGAAAGCCAGCACACATTGCCAGTGCTCTGCAAATCATGACTGAAGGTCCTTTGGGCGGTGCAGCGTTCAACAACGAATTTGGTCGACCCAATTTGTTGGGCTATTTTCGCGAATACGAGCAAGTGGTCGACGGCGTGCTTCGTGGCTACCACAAGCCCATCATGATTGCGGGTGGCTTGGGGGTCATTGACGATGTTCAAACGCAAAAAATTCTATTTCCTGCTGGCACACTTTTAATTCAATTGGGTGGTCCTGGCATGCTCATCGGAATGGGCGGCAGTGCGGCCAGTTCAATGGCCTCTGGCGCCAATGCTGCCAACTTAGACTTTGATTCGGTGCAACGCGGCAATCCTGAAATTGAAAGACGGGCACAGGAAGTCATTAACCATTGTTGGGTCATGGGCCATGACAATCCTATTTTGGCCATTCACGATGTGGGCGCAGGTGGTTTGTCCAATGCGTTTCCAGAATTGACAAACGATGCAGGTCGAGGCGCTCGTTTTGATTTGCGTGCTGTGCCCTTGGAGGCATCTGGCCTCTCACCCAAAGAGATCTGGTCGAATGAAAGCCAAGAGCGTTATGTCTTGGCCATTGCGCCTGCATCGCTTGATTTGTTCAAGTCCTTTTGCCAGAGAGAGCGTTGCCCGTTTGCGGTAGTAGGTGTTGCCACTGAAGAGCGCCAATTGGTTTTGACAGATGATCTTGCTGCAGATGAGGTCTTGAAACTTCCCGTGAACATGCCGATGAATGTGCTGCTGGGCAAACCTCCCAAAATGCACCGCGATGTTATTTCAGTACAGCGCAACATCACGGCTTTGAATCTCACTGGCGTGAGTTTGCAAGACGCCGTCTTGAATGTGCTCAGTCATCCGACAGTTGCATCCAAAAGATTTCTCATCACCATTGGCGATCGCACTGTGGGCGGTTTAACTCACCGCGATCAAATGGTGGGGCCATGGCAAGTGCCGGTGGCCGATTGTGCGGTGACATTGGCAGACTATCAAGGCTTCAAAGGGGAGGCCATGAGCATGGGCGAACGCACGCCTTTGGCCAGCGTCGATGCAGCAGCATCGGGCCGCATGGCCGTAGCCGAGGCCATTACCAATTTGTTGGCGGCCCCCATTGAACTTGATCGCGTCAAACTCAGTGCCAACTGGATGGCTGCGTGTGGCGAGCCAGGAGAAGATGCGGCACTTTATGAAACCGTGAAGGCTGTAGGTCTTGAATTGTGTCCTGCCTTGGGTATTTCCATTCCAGTGGGCAAAGACAGTTTGTCGATGAAAACGCAATGGTCACACGCGGGTGTGGCGCACAAGGTCACTTCGCCTGTGAGTTTGATCGTGAGTGCCTTTGCCAGCTTGCAAGATGTGCGCGGTACCCTGACGCCGCAGTTGAACGCCAGCATCACGGACACCTCCTTGATTTTGATTGACCTAGGCCAAGGACAAAGCCGCATGGGCGGCAGTATTTTGGGCCAAGTTCTGAATCAATCAGGCGACCGAGTTCCCGATCTGGACGCACCTGAAAACTTAGTGAATTTGGTCAAGGTCATTAACTTGCTTCGATCACAAGGCAAAATTTTGGCCTATCACGATCGCAGTGATGGTGGCTTGCTAAGCACTGTGGCAGAAATGTGTTTTGCAGGTCAAGTAGGCGTCGCCCTCAATCTGGACATGTTGGTCACAGAAGGCGATGGTATTTCTGATAGCCGCGCTGAGTATGGCGATGCCAAAAATTGGGCGCAACAAGTCAGTGCGCGAAGAGAAGAGCTGACGCTCAAAGCCTTGTTCAATGAAGAGTTGGGTGTGGTCATTCAAATTGCAACCCAAGACCGTACAGAGGTGATGCAGGTATTGCGGGAGCACAGTCTCTCGAAGCACAGTCATGTTGTCGGTAAAACGAGGCCGGCCAACTCAGCCATTGACAAAGGTGTAGGTTCCTTGAGTATTTGGCGCGATGCCAAAGAAGTGTTCACTGCCAAGATAGAAGACTTGCACCAAGTGTGGGACAGCGTCAGTTGGAAAATTTGCCAGCAACGCGATAACGCCGTTTGTGCCGATATGGAGCATGCAGGGGTTGGCAAATTGAACAATCCAGGCTTGCATGTTTCGCTCAGTTTTAAGCCAGAAGACAATGTGGCAGCACCATGGCTTCATTTGGCCAAACCTCGCGTTGCCATTTTGCGGGAACAGGGTGTCAACTCTCATGTTGAGATGGCCTATGCTTTTACGCAAGCAGGATTCGAAGCGCATGACGTTCACATGACTGACTTGCAAACAGGCCGTGCAAGTTTGAAAGAATTTCAAGGCCTTGTGGCTTGCGGTGGCTTCAGTTATGGCGACACCTTAGGTGCTGGTATTGGTTGGGCCCGCAGCATCACTTTCAATCCCTTGTTGTCCGATGAATTCAAAGCTTACTTTTCACGCACAGACACTTTTGGTTTAGGTGTTTGCAATGGTTGCCAGATGTTTGCTGAATTGGCCGACATTATTCCGGGTGCGCAACATTGGCCTAGATTTACGACCAATCAAAGTGAGCGATTCGAAGCCAGACTTTCAATGGTTGAAGTGTTGCCATCGCCCAGTCTTTTCTTCCATGACATGGCTGGAAGCCGCATGCCCATTGCGGTAGCGCATGGTGAAGGTTTTGCAAACTTCAAGTTTCGTGGCAATGCGCAACAAGCCATTGCAGCCATGCGCTTTGTGGACAACACTGGTGTTGTGACACAAAACTATCCTGCCAACCCCAATGGCAGTCCTGCTGGACTCACAGCAGTTACCACCCCTGATGGGCGCTTTACAGCCATGATGCCGCACCCAGAGCGAGTGTTTCGAAATGTTCAGATGAGCTATACGCCTGAAGATGTTTCAGCGTACAGCCCGTGGCTCAGAATGTGGCAGAACGCAAGGCGTTGGGTTCAGTAAAAAGCGAAGTTTTATTTAACTTTGGCTTTTGCGCGCAAATCTTCTTGGAATTTACCCAGTTTAGATTGGGTCAGTTGTTGGGTAATTTGAGGTTTGACCTCCTCCAATGGCGGCAACTGTGCTTCGCGCACGTCATCGACACGGATGATGTGAAAACCGAATTGGCTTTTGACCGGGGTCTCAGTGAGTTGGCCTTTTTCAAGCTTGATCATGGCATTGGAAAACTCAGGGACATAACTGGCTGCACTGGCCCAATCCAAATCGCCACCATTGGCGCCAGAGCCTGGATCTTTAGAAGCTTTCTTCGCCAAGTCTTCAAATTTGCTACCCTTTTTCAGGTCAGCAATCAGGGCCTTGGCTTCGTCTTCTTTTTCAACCAAGATGTGACGTGCACGGTATTCTTTGCCGCCATTGGCTGCAACAAATTTGTCATACTCGCCTTTGATTTCGGCGTCGGTCACGGGATTTTTCTTCTGGAAGTTGGCAAACAACTCACGAATCAAAAGGCTCTGACGGGCCAATTCCAACTGCGCTTTGTAGTCTTCGCTAGCGTCTAAGCCACGTTTGCGGGCTTCTTGCATGAAGATTTCACGGGCAATGAGTTCTTCTTTGATTTGCGCCAAGATTTCTGGGGTGACGGGTCTGCCAGAGCGCTCAACTTGCTGCTTCAGCGCCTCTACGCGAGAGCTGGGGACGGGCTTGCCGTTGACCACTGCCAAATTCTGCGCCATTGCAGAGAAGCTCAATGCAGCGACCAAGCTCAAGGCCAATTTCGTAAGTTTCATCAAATTCCTCAGATTGCAATTAAATTTAGTTGGATCGAAATTCTATGGCCAGGGCATGAAGCCCGTTGTCCAAGAATTCTTGGAGCGAATCATACACAAGGCGATGACGCTGCACGCGGTTGAGCTTTTCAAAATGAGCAGAAGCAATCAAAACCCGGAAATGGCTGTTAAGGCCTGACTCACTGGCGCCGGCATGGCCTGCGTGCTGGGCACTTTCATCAATGACCTCTAAAAAGCTGGGTTCGAAGCTGTTTGTCAAGGCGGCCACCATGAGGGGTTGCCATGATGTATTTGTGGGGAGATTTGTTTTCAGATTCATACTTGAGCTTTACTTCGTGGTTTCGTCATCAGCGGTAGATTCTGAGGGGGCCACGTTTTTAGCGATGTAAATGCCGGTTCCAACTATGAAGGTCAAAGGGAATATATAGCCCCAAATTTTGAAATTCACCCAATCATCCGTACTGAATTCATAAGCCACATAGGCGTTGGTCGTCGCCATGAAAATACAGTATGCAATCCAAGACACACTCAAAGTTTGCCAATTGGCGTCAGGTAAATTGACCTGACTGCCAAGCATTGTTTTTAAGAAATTCTTCTTGAGGACGAACTGAGAAAAAAACAAACCCAAGGCCATGCAACTGTAAAGCAGCGTGGGCTTGTATTTGATGAAGCGTTCGTCTTGCAAGAGGAGGGTCAAGCCGCCAAACACCACAATGAGGGCCAGGGTCACCTTTTGCATGGTGGCCAATTTACCTTCAAGGCGATACATCAACAGGCTTTGCACCAAGGTAGCGGCCATCAGCACAGCGGTTGCTTCGTAAATGGTTCCAAATTTATAGGCTGCGAAGAAAAGCAGGATCGGGAAAAGGTCAAGCGCTATTTTCATCTTAGCTTTTCTGGAAATTCAAAGAAGCTGAATTCATGCAATAGCGCAGCCCAGTGGGCTCAGGGCCATCTTCAAAAACATGACCCAAATGAGCGCCGCATTGGGCGCAGACACTTTCGACTCGAACCATGCCGTGGCTGCGGTCTACATTTTGTGCAACTGCGTTGGGCTCTGCTGCTTGGTAGAAAGAAGGCCAACCGCAGCCAGCGTCAAACTTGGTCGACGAATCAAAAAGCTTGGCATCACAACACATGCAGTTGTACTGGCCAGGCTCCCAATGTGTTTCGTATTTACCCGTGTAAGGACGCTCGGTGGCTGCTCTGCGAGTGACTTCAAAAGCCAGAGGCTCGGCATTCTTGGCAATCAGCCAAGCCCGCCATTCGGCATCTGTTTGCGGTAATTTGGTTTGCGACATGGTGAAAGTCTACTTGTTGAAATGGGGTGATTGACGTTGCTAGAGCAATTTTGTCCTAGGACGAGCAACTGATCTCGATATTGGCAGCCCAATCGGGCGGTAAATTGGCGTAGTGCTCAAACTGAGAATGTTCTTCGAAAGGAGACTGTAGCAATTTGAAAAGCGTTTCGACCTCTGAATGGTCGCCCTTTTTTGACTTTTGAATAGCAGCTTCTGCCAAATGATTCCGAAGAACATATTTGGGGTTGACTTGAAGCATCTGCCGAACAGCCATGTCAGATGGTCTTTTTTGCAACCGCGACAAATACCGATCGCGCCATTCGCCCCAAGCTGACTGATCGATGAACACATCGGCTACAGCTTGCCATTCTGAACTTGTGGCTTGTGTGGTGGGTGCGGCGCGACTGAGTCTGCGCCAAAAAATAGTGAAGTCAACTTGCTCGTTGGCAAGCAATTGAAGCACATCATTGAGAAGTGTTTTGTCGTCACTGGCAAGAACAGGGTCCTGTTGTTTTTCCATGCCCAATTTGTTCAAAAAGCCAATTTCCCAACTTTCGGCAAAGGCAGTCTTGTAAGGCTCCAAAGCTTTCATGGCCAAGTCTTGTTCCTCAATGAGCGGCATCAAAGCTTGAGCCAAACAAAATAAATTCCAGTAAGCCACCTGCGGTTGACGATCATAGGCATAGCGCCCCATAGAGTCTGAATGGTTGCAAATGTGCTGAGGGTTAAAGCCATCTAAGAACTGGAAAGGGCCATAGTCGAGTGTCAGTCCCAGGATGCTCATGTTGTCGGTGTTCATAACGCCATGACAAAAACCAACTGCTTGCCATTGCGCTATCAACTTAGCCGTGCTGACGCTGACCTTTTCCAAAAGCGTGGCATAGGGGTTGTTCGATGAGAAGTCTTCTGTTTGGAAGTGATTCGAGATGACGAAATCTGCCAATTGCTTGAGGTGTTCAATTCCCTGGGGTGAGGCATGGTTCGCAAAATGTTCGAAGTGCCCGAATCGAATGAAGCTGGGGGAAGTTCTTGTCACAATGGCCGCTGTTTCCAGTTCTTCACGCAGAACGGGGAGAGGAGAGCCCGTTAAACAAAGTGCACGCGTGGTGGGAATGCCCAATCCGGCCATGGCCTCACTGCAAAGGTACTCCCGAATGCTTGAGCGCAAAACGGCGCGCCCATCGCCCATTCTGGAATAGGGCGTCTTGCCTGCGCCTTTCAATTGAATTTCTACGGTGCCTTTGGGGCCGGCATATTCACCTAAGCTCAATGCTCGGCCATCACCCAATTGACCTGCCCATTGTCCAAACTGGTGACCACTGTAAACACTGGCTCGGGCTTGCATGCCCTCCCACAAGCCATTGCCACTGAAAACGGCCAGCCCTTCCGGGCCATTCAGCCACTCATCTGGCAGCCCCAAGTCTTGCCCCAATTTGAAATTTTGGGCGACCCAACCAGGCTCTGGAACAGGGGTGGGCATCACCTCGGTTGTGAAGCTGGGGCCCAGTAAATTGATGCGGTTGATCCATGTCATAGGGTCTATTGTCTTCGCCTTTGGATGCACCTGTTGCAGGGCTGGTTTTGAGGGGCCGATTGGCAGACGTGCTAAAAAGCGGTCTATTGCAATTTTTTGAGGTGTTTATGTTCGGACTTATGCAACAGCAGTCTTTGCTGATTTCTTCCTTGATCGAATTTGCCAATCGGCACCATGGCGACGGTGAAGTTGTCTCTAGGCGAGTTGAAGGTGACGTTCACCGTTACACCTGGGCCGATGTTGCAAATCGTTCCAGACAGATGGCCAATGCTTTAGACAGCCTGAAATTGGCCCAAGGCGCGCGCGTTGCCACCCTGGCATGGAACGGCTACAGGCACCTTGAACTTTATTTTGGCGTCAGCGGTTCCGGGCGCGTGCTGCACACTTTGAATCCTAGGTTGCACCCAGATCAAGTGGTTTGGATTGCCAACCATGCAGAAGACGAAATTCTATGTTTTGACATGACATTTCTGCCTCTGGTGCAAGCGGTTCATGCCAAATGCACCACGATCAAACATTGGGTCGCCATGTGCGATGCAGACAAACTGCCCGCCGACTCTGGCATTCCCAACTTAACAAGTTATGAGACCTTGCTTGCGGGTCAATCAACGCATTACACATGGCCAGAACTGGATGAGAACACGGCCTCTAGCATGTGTTACACCAGCGGCACAACAGGCAATCCAAAAGCCGCTCTCTACAGCCATCGTTCCACTCTGCTGCATGCCTATGCCGCGGCTTTGCCCGATGTGATGTGCATTTCAGCGCGTGATTCGATTTTGCCGGTTGTGCCTATGTTCCATGTGAATGCTTGGGGCATCCCCTACAGCGCAGCCATGACTGGCGCGAAATTGGTGTTTCCGGGCCCTGCATTGGATGGCAAATCAATCTATGAATTGATTGAGGCTGAGAAGGTGACCTTTGCAGCCGGAGTGCCCACTGTTTGGCAAATGCTGTTGAGCCACATGAAACCAAATGGTTTGAATTTTTCGTCTTTAAAGCGAACGGTCATCGGAGGTTCGGCTTGTCCTCCCGCCATGATTGATGCTTTCCGTGAGTCTTATGGTGTAGATGTTTTGCATGCATGGGGCATGACCGAAATGAGCCCCCTCGGAACGCTTTGCACCTTGAAGAACAAGCACCTCGATTTACCTGAAGAGGCGCAAATGAAATTGCGACTGAAGCAGGGCCGCGCCATCTTCGGTGTCGACATGAAAATTGTGAACGAAGCAGGTGAGTCTTTGCCGCACGATGGCAAAACCTATGGCGATTTGTTGGTCAAGGGCCCTTGGATCATTCGCGAGTACTACAAACAAGAAGGGCCATCTCCGCTGCTAGACGGTTGGTTTCCAACAGGCGATGTAGCCACCATTGACGAAGACGGGTTCATGCAAATTACGGATCGCAGCAAGGATGTGATCAAGTCTGGCGGGGAATGGATCAGCTCGATTGACATTGAGAACATTGCCATGGCGCATCCAGATATTTTGATGGCTGCATGCATTGGCATGCCGCATCCGAAATGGGATGAGCGGCCGGTGGTGTGCGTCGTGAAAAAACCTGGAGCCGAAATATCCGTGACAGATTTGTTGAAGTTTTACGAAGGAAAAACGGCCAAATGGCAGATTCCCGACGATGTTATTTTTGTGGATGCAATACCCCTAGGCGCGACAGGGAAAATGCTAAAAACCAAGCTGCGTACCCAATTGGCAGACTACAAATTGCCAAACCTTTGAGCGAAATCAACGGAGTCAGCCTTTCGTGAGTTTTTTGGAAGCTTCTAAGTCGCTTGTGCGATAGCGCCTAGGGCAAACCCCGACCTAAAAAACTTCCAAAACAGTTAGGCTGACACTGTTAATTTTTTCATAACCGTTGGAGCTAAATATGAAATTTGCAGTTCGTTCGATTGTTGCTGCCTCTTTGGCAATGTGTGCATTGGGTGCTTTTGCTCAAAAAGGCGAAACAGTCAAAATTGCATGGATTGACCCCTTGTCTGGCCTCATGGCACCTGTGGGCAATAACCAGCTCAAAAGCTTTCAGTTTTTTGCAGAGAAATACAGTGCCTTAAACAAGGCTGGCGTCAAATTTGAAGTCGTGGGCTTTGACAACAAGTTGAGCCCTGCAGAAAGTTTGAACGTCCTGAAAGCGGCCACTGACCAAGGCATTCGTTACATCACACAGGGCAATGGTTCTGGTGTTGCAGGTGCGTTGATTGAAGCTGTCAGCAAATACAACGAACGCAATCCAGGCAAAGAAATTATTTTCTTGAACCACTCTGCGGTTGACCCTGACTTTACCAACAGCAAGTGCAACTACTGGCACTTCCGTTTTGACGCAGACACCTCCATGAAAATGGAAGCCCTGACGACCTTCATGAAGGACCGTCCAGAAACCAAGAAAATTTTCTTGTTGAATCAAAACTACTCGCATGGTCACCAAGTGGCCAAGTTCTTCAAAGAGGGCATCAGCCGCAAGCGCCCTGATATTCAAATCGTGGGCGAAGATTTGCACCCCTTGGCGCAAGTTCGCGATTTCGCTCCTTACATCGCCAAAATCAAAGCCTCTGGCGCTGATTCGGTTGTAACTGGTAACTGGGGTTCTGACTTGGCCCTTTTGGTCAAGGCGGCCAACGAAGGCGGTTTTAACGGCAACTTCTACACTTACTACACAGGCGTTACAGGCACTCCCACAGCTTTGGGCAAAAATGGTGAAGGCCGCGTGTTCCAAATTGCCTACGGCCACTACAAAATGGGCGGTCAGATGGACAAATGGCAAGACGAGTTCAAAGCCAAGTTCAATGACGACTTTTACACGGGTTCAGTTCACAGCATTTTCGCCACCTTGGGTGATGCCATGGCCAAAGCCAAGTCTACCGACCCTGTGAAAGTAGCGGCAGCTTTGGAAGGTTTAAAAACCACCAGCATTTTCAATGGCGAAATTGAAATGCGCAAAACTGACCACCAATTGCAACAGCCCCTGTACCTCACGGTCTGGAGCAAAGTTGATAAAAAATACAACTACAGCGTTGAAAATACAGGCATGACTATGATTCCTGTGAAAGAGTTTCCTTCCTACGTTTCAAGCACGCCCACCAGCTGCCAGATGAAGCGTCCAGGCTAATTTGAGTGAGTCTTTAGTAGGGCCCGCTCCTCAGGGGGTCGGGCCCTTCTTGTTTTTTTGACTTGCCATGGCTGGCAGAAGGTAGTTTTTTATGGAGTTCTTCATCATCTCCATGCTCAATGGTTTGAGCTACGGGTTGTTGCTTTTTATGCTTAGTTCAGGCCTCACGCTGATTTTCAGCATGATGGGCGTTTTGAATTTTGCGCATGCGTCCTTCTACATGATAGGTGCCTATTTTGGCTATACATTGACCAACATCATTGGTTTTTGGCCAGCACTCATCATTGCCCCATTTCTGGTGGGCGGCTGTGGCGTCATTTTTGAACGCCTCACGCTGCGCAAAGTGCACAAGTTTGGACACGTCCCCGAACTCTTGGTCACCTTTGGTCTGTCTTACATTGTTTATGAATTGGTCCAACTCATTTGGGGCCGAACCGCGGTGGAGTTTGTGCCGCCAGAATTGCTCAAAGGCTCTGCCTTCACCCTCATCAATCACACCACACAAGGTCTGAATTTGGTTTGGGGCGCAGCACCCGCTGAAATGTGCAAATCCGTTGACGATGCCATTCGAATTGTTTGCTCTCCTTTTCCAGCAACCCGCGCCTTCATGATGTTCGTGGCCTTGTTGATGTTGTTGTCCTTGTGGCTCTTGCTCACCAAAACACGCATTGGCTTGGTCATTCAAGCTGCTTTGACGCACCCCGAAACAGTCGAGGCATTGGGCCACAACGTGCCCCGTGTTTTCATGATGGTCTTTGGTGCCGGCACAGGCTTGGCTGGTTTGGCAGGGGTGATTGGTGGAAGCACCTTTGTGACCGAGCCAGCCATGGCGGCTACTGTGGGCTCCGTCATTTTTGTGGTGGTGGTTGTAGGCGGCATGGGTTCGTTGTCTGGCGCTTTCTTGGCTTCTGTGCTGATCGGTGTCATTCAAACTTTTGCCATTGCTTTCGATTACTCTTTTGTGAGTGTCGCCAAAGACCTTGGCTTCCAACTTTCAGACGCACTTGCCAACAACTCAGTTTTGAAATTGACAGTCTCTCAAGTGGCGCCCATCCTGCCTTACTTGTTCTTGGTCTTGATTCTGATTTTCCGTCCTAAAGGGCTTTTAGGAACCAGGGAAGGATGAGATCATGAAAACTTATCAATTTAAGCCTTACAACGTTGGCCGATGGGTAATTTGGAGCTTGTTTGCCATCGTCCTGATTTTTGCACCGCTCATTTTCACCAGCAATTTGTCAGGCACCATGTTGGCGCAGATGGGCATTGCCATCATTGCTTGCCTGTCTTACAACATTCTGTTGGGACAGGGCGGTATGCTGAGCTTTGGTCATGCTGTTTACACGGGCCTAGGTTCTTTTGTGGCCATCCATGCACTGAACGCGATCACGGCCGGCACTTCCAGTATTCCTGTTAGTTTGTTGCCATTGATTGGCGGCTTTGCAGGCATTGGCTTTGCAGTTTTGTTGGGCTACGTGACCACCAAAAAATCAGGTACACCGTTTGCCATGATTACGCTG
>Ga0255112_1000542_pt1 | contig 11748 bp, 10 predicted proteins | sample Law_Yuk_RepB_8h_FD_188470 | JGI IMG/M metagenome (GOLD analysis project Ga0255112, IMG submission 188470) | Freshwater microbial communities from St. Lawrence River, New York, United States - Law_Yuk_RepB_8h | ecosystem: Environmental > Aquatic > Freshwater > River | place: USA: New York... | reverse complement strand
AGGCTCTTGTTAAAGGCGAGATCAATTACCTTGTGAATCCAACCGGTCGGTTTGTGATCGGCGGGCCGCAGGGTGACTGTGGCCTGACCGGCCGCAAGATTATTGTGGACACCTATGGTGGATCCGCCCTTCACGGAGGCGGTGCATTCTCAGGCAAAGACCCCTCCAAGGTCGACCGCTCTGCTGCCTATGCAGGCCGTTACGTCGCCAAGAATATTGTGGCGGCAGGGCTTGCCAAGAAGGCGCTCATTCAGGTCAGCTATGCCATTGGTGTCGCGCGACCTACCTCGGTAATGGTCACCACAGAGGGCACCGGCGTGGTGTCCGATGAGAAGATCGCAAAAGCGGTTCAAGATGTCTTTGATCTTCGCCCCAAGGGCATTATTCAGATGTTGGATTTGTTGCGTCCAATCTACGAAAAAACGGCCGCCTATGGTCACTTCGGCCGAGAACTGCCAGAATTCACATGGGAGAAAACAGACCGCGCTGCCGCGTTACGGGCGGCTGTAGGTCTTTAGAACTGGCCGGGGTGCGAACCCCGGCTCTTTTAAAAATCCCTCGATTGAATTAAACTTTCCCGTCCACTTAAGGAGCGCTGCGAGAAGAACCTCTTCCCAGGCTTGAGTGGCGCACTGTTGCAACGGCGCTCGCGAACCCTTCCCCACGAAAGGAGCGCGAGATGAGCGCTGTTTTAAAACCTGTAACTGCAAATGGTCAACCCGATTACAAGGTGGCCGATCTCTCTTTGGCCGATTGGGGCCGCAAAGAAATTCGTATCGCTGAGACCGAAATGCCGGGCCTGATGGCAATCCGGCAAGAGTACGCATCAAGAAAACCATTGTCAGGGGCACGTGTCACGGGCTCTTTGCACATGACAATTCAGACCGCGGTCCTGATCGAGACCCTGGTTGATCTCGGCGCAGAAGTGCGATGGGCCTCATGCAATATTTATTCAACCCAGGATCATGCTGCAGCAGCGATTGCAGCATCAGGAATTGCCGTCTATGCCTACAAGGGCGAGACACTCGAAGAGTACTGGGACTACACCCACCGAATTTTTGAGTGGCCCGATGCAAAGCCCTCGAACATGATTCTTGATGACGGTGGCGATGCCACTCTACTGCTGCATCTCGGAACCGATGCAGCAAAAGATCCCTCAGTCCTCTCAAATCCCAAAAGTGAAGAAGAGATCTGTCTTTTTAACTCGATCAAGCGGCAACTCCAGAAAGATCCTGGCTTTTATGAGCGCAATCTCAAGGCCGTGATTGGCGTAACCGAGGAAACCACCACCGGTGTTCATCGTCTCAAAGAAATGTCTGCCAAGGGAACCCTCGCCTTTCGTGCAATCAACGTCAACGACTCGGTTACCAAGAGCAAGTTCGATAACCTCTATGGCTGCCGTGAATCTCTAGTCGATGCAATCAAGCGGGCCACCGATGTCATGATTGCGGGTAAGGTCGCCGTTGTGGCCGGTTACGGCGATGTTGGCAAGGGCTCTGCACAAGCACTTCGTGCACTCTCAGCACAGGTCTGGATTACCGAGGTCGATCCGATCTGCGCACTTCAGGCCGCCATGGAAGGGTACCGCATAGTCACCATGGATTACGCGGCAGATAAGGCAGATATTTTTGTAACCGCCACAGGAAACAAAAATGTCATCGACTTCAACCATATGGCGGCGATGAAGGACCAGTCGATTGTCTGCAATATCGGTCACTTTGATAACGAGATTGATGTCGCCTCGCTCTCGAGTTGTAAGTGGGAAGAGATTAAGCCCCAGGTTGATCATGTGATTTTCCCTGACGGCAAGCGGATCATCCTGCTCGCCAAGGGCCGCCTGGTTAATCTCGGCTGCGGTACAGGCCACCCGAGTTATGTCATGAGCTCGTCATTTGCAAATCAAGTGATTGCGCAGATCGAGCTCTTCTCACACAAGGATTTCTATGAGAGCGGCAAGGTCTACGTCCTTCCCAAGCACCTCGATGAAAAAGTGGCGCGGCTTCAGCTCACAAAACTCGGCGCGCAGCTTACCGAGTTAAGTGATGATCAGGCCCGCTATATCGGTGTGCCGGTAGAAGGCCCCTATAAGCCCGATGCCTATCGCTACTAATCCGACGGCGCTCTGCCCGCGATGAGTTCACGCATCAGTCTTAGCCTTGAGTTCTTCCCTCCGAAGACTCCCGAGGCGAGCGAGAAGTTGTTGGTCACTGCAAACCGACTTCGGGAAATTGGCCCCGAGTATGTTTCAGTGACCTACGGTGCTGGCGGCTCAACACGCGAGGGGTCACTGGGCACGGTACGCCAGCTGATGCCGGTGTTTTCTCAGGTGGCCCCTCATATTTCCTGCGTTGGGGCTACCACTGCCCAGATTGAAGAACTTCTGGGTTTCTATGAATCCCTCGGAATTCAGCGGCTGGTAGCCCTTCGGGGCGATCTGCCCTCGGGCTATGGTCAAGGAGGGGAGTTCCAGCATGCCGTCGATCTGGTGCGCTTTATTCGCAAGCGCTACGGTCAGTCGTTTAGCGTTGAGGTGGCTGCCTATCCGGAGATCCACCCCCAGGCCAAGACCGCCGAAGATGACCTTCGATTTTTTTCGGAAAAAATGTCGGCAGGGGCCAATAGCGCCATTACCCAATATTTTTTCAATTCAGATGCCTACTTTAGATTTGTCGATGACGCTTTTGCGCTTGGGGTGAAGGCACCCATCATTGCAGGCATCATGCCGATTACCAATTTCTCACAGCTCGCCCGGTTTTCTGACGCCTGCGGAACAGAAATTCCCCGCTGGATTCGCCAACGACTCGCGAGCTACGGCGATGACATTGCCTCGATCCAAGCCTTTGGACAAGAGGTGGTCACTGACCTCTGCGATCAGCTGATTGCTGGGGGCGTTCCTGGGCTGCACTTCTACACCATGAATCGGGCTGAACCGACGCTTGCGATCGTCAACGATCTGGGGCTTCACGCACCCATCAGGATTAAAACGTCTGCCAGCCCTGCTCGGTGACGCAGGCATTCAGATGCAGGTCATGGGGCTCTGCAAACGGTGTGCGATGTAAGCCTTGCGAAAAACATACACCCACCAATCGGGGCCGGGGTGCTGGAGTTGCTGCAATGGTTCGGTCATAAAATCCCTTGCCTGCACCGAGTCGCCCGCCAGCTGAATCAATACCCACACAAGGAATCACCCAGGTATCGCAGGTCAGCGCATCCGCTGTCGCTGGCACCGATAGTCCCATTGCATCTCGAATCAGCGGCGCTCCCGGCTGCCAGGCCTGCATCACGAGGGGCTGGTCGCGCGAAACCACTACAGGCAGGGCAAGCCGAATACCGCGGGCGTACCAGGCGCGCCAGGTTGCCATCAAATCGGGCTCCCCGCGCCAAGGTAAAAAAACTGCAACATGCGTCCAGCCCTGCAGAACTGCATGGGCTGATAAGGTGTCTGAGATTTTCTTCTCGGCGGCAAGACGGGCCGGGCCAGACATTTTTTCCCGACGGCTAAGCAATTGCTTACGAAGGGGATCTTTTGGGATCGATAAGATTTGCGACATTTCAGAGTAAATTTACCCCTTGTGCGCCTAATTCAACAGCCCATTCCTGCTAGGGGAACCCCTTTATTGATTCGATCGCCTGAAATTCAAAGGCTCCTTGCCCGTTTGAGCTCTCTGCATAGCGGTCTTACCGGGCTATGCCTAGCGCTCTTGCTGCTTGCTAGTGCATCGGCGCTTCATGCCAGCACGAAAAATAACAAACCAGCCGGCGAACAAAAAAAACAAACCGAGCACAAAGACAACAAAAAAAACGAGAGCCAGAAGGATTCAAACGCCCTCATCGTGTCCGCCAAAGAGGCTTTTCAGAAAGGCCGACTCCCGGAGCTTGAGCGGCTCATGGTCCGAACCCAAGGCCATCTGCTCGCGGCCTGGCCCGATTACTGGCGGCTCAAACTCTTGCTGGGCATGCCGGGCGTCGACGCCAAAGCGATGAAGGCCCACGTGGAGGGTTTTGTTGGGCGTCACTCCAAACATCCGCTGAAAGAAAATGCCCAACGTGACTGGGTCAACGCCTTAATTGCCAAGAACCTCTGGGAAGACGCCTCAAAGGCATTAGCGATGCTTCCTGATACCCTGAGTGGGCCTCAGATCGCTTGCGCAAAAGCCAAGCTCGGTATGTTGCCAGTTGATAACCCGTTTGAGAAAGGCCAATTTGCATCGCTGGCCATCGGGCAGGAGACAAGTGATGCTTGCATTGGACTGGTGGACCAACTCGCCAAAGACGAGCAAGTCAGCCTTGCCTACCTAAGACAGCGCACACGTTGGGCGGCGCAAGTCGGCAGTGACTCTAGCCACGGCCGCTACATCGAGTTGTTGCGAACCCAGGCCAAGGTGCAAGATACCCATAGCCGCGGGCCGGATCCCGTTAAAACCGAGACATTGCTTGGCGAGATTCTCAAGACTGCCCGCGTCAATAGCCTTTCATCGCTACAAAGCTATAAAAATCATCGTAAATCGCTAACACCGGATCAGGCCCACTACGCAGCCTTCGCTGTTGGTGCAGCACTCTGGCAACGCAGTCATAACGAATCGTGGACCATGATGCTAGAGGGTTGGATAAGCCTTGCTCAGCAGCCCTCTTTTGCGTTGCAGATTGCAGCCCGTGAGGCCATTCGACGTTACGAATGGCCACGATTACTTGAGATCATTGCCGCGATGCGCGAGAGCGATCAGGTCGAGCCTACTTGGCAATATTGGAAAGCAGTAGGGTTGCGTGAGACCCAAAATAAAGCGGCCGCCGAGGCAATTCTCGTTAACCTACGGGATGACTTTGGTTTCTACGGGATGCTAGCCCGAGAGAGTCTTGGGTCAACAATCAAAATCCCGGCGCCGGCAGCGGTGACGCTGACGCCTGCCGACAGGCAGCGGCTCGATAAAGACCAAAGCCTGGCTCGAAGCTATGCCTTAGTGAGGGCTGGCCTTCGCGGCGAGGCCGTTATGGAATGGTCAGCCGCAATGCGGGACCGCTCAGACACCGAGCTGATTCAGGCAGCTCTCCATGCGCGATCAGCCGGTTTCTATGATCGAATGATTGCAGCCGCTGATCGCACCCGGCAAGAGCACGACTTCTCGCTGCGCTTTCCCGTGCCCTTTAAAGAGACGGTACTACCCGCCGCAAAAGAAAATGCAATTGATCCATGGTGGGTCCTTGGATTAATTCGACAGGAATCACGATTTATCCCCGATATCAAGTCTTCGGTCGGTGCTTCTGGTCTGATGCAGATCATGCCTGCAACAGGGAAGATGCTTGCGAAAAATAGCGGCATGAAGAATGTTGCAAGCCTCCATCTCACCGATGTGAATCTCAATGTAAAACTTGGAACGACTTACATGCGTCAATTACACGAGCGCTTTGGTGGCTCGGCCCTTCTCGCATCGGCCGCCTATAACGCGGGGCCATCTCGGGCCGTTAGCTGGCGGGCTGCCTTACCGCAACGGATTGATGGCGCAGCCTTTGCCGAATCAATTCCATTTTCAGAGACCCGGGACTATGTCAAGCGTGTACTTGCCAATGCAGTTCTTTACCATGCGGTTCATAATGGCGGGGTTGTACCCTCGCTCAGGCAGCTGCTTGGCGAGGTCCTTCCCGACTAGTTCGTGACCCCGGAGTGTTTTATGGCTTTACTACATGCAGATGTCGTTCTTGTTGGCGGCTCGGGCTTTATCGGCCGCTCGCTTGCGTCTATTCTGATTTCTCGCGGACAATCCGTGCGCGTGATTACCCGCAATCGCGAACAGGCTAAAGAGCTCTGGCTATTGCCGAGAATTGAAATCGTGCAGGCCAGTCCACATGATGAGGCCGATCTCTACAACGCATTTGAAAATGCAGATGCGGTCGTCAATCTTGTCGGGGTGTTACATAGCAAACCAGGTAAGCCTTGGGGGCCCGATTTCGACGCCGCCCACGTCAAGCTTCCGGCGCGGATCGCACGCTGCATGAATCGACGAAAAATTCGCCGGCTCATTCACATTAGTGCGCTCGGGGCGGTGGACCAGGCGCCCTCGATGTACCTGCGCTCAAAGGCCGCTGGTGAGGCCGCCTTAAGGGCGAATCAGAATATTGATGTCACGATCCTGCGGCCCTCTGTCGTCTTCGGGGCGGATGATCAGTTTATGAATCTATTTGCCCGATTACAGCGATTCGCGCCAATCGTTCCGCTTGCAACTCCGCATGCCCGTTTCCAGCCTATTCATGTAACCGATCTAGCCAATGCAATCGCCAACTGCCTTGAGAAACCTTCAACCATCGGAAAAAACTACGAGTGTGTTGGGCCAGATGTACTCACCCTTTATGAACTCGTTCACTGGGCCGGTGCCTATGCGGGCTGTCCAAGGCCCATCATCCCGCTTCCGGATGGCGTCGCCTGGATGCAGGCCTGGATCATGGAGAATCTTCCAGGCAAGCCGCTCTTATCGCGCGATAACCTCGCCTCTGCCAGTGTGCCCAATATTGGTAGCGCACCAATGTCTGCAGATCTCGGAATACCAAACCCTTCATCAATTCATGCCGTGATTCCTACAACCCTTGGTGGGGAATCGCCCCGGCAACGGCTGTCGCATCGCCGTGCAAAGACATAATCCCGATTTCGCGGCCTTGGTTCCAGTCCGCGATACAGCCTGCAGAAAACTCCCACCCTCGGTAAAGATCTATTGCGTGGGTGGCGCAATCCGTGACTGCCTTCTCAAAGAGCCCTCAGGCGATCGTGATTTTGTGGTTGTTGGCGCCCGAATCGAGGACATGGTGAGCGCGGGATTTACCCCCGTTGGCAAAGACTTCCCAGTCTTTCTTCACCCCAGCACCCACGAAGAGTATGCGCTTGCAAGAACTGAGAGAAAGAGCAGTAAGGGCTATAAGGGGTTCACGTTTAATGTCGACCCGAGCGTGACTCTGGAAGACGATCTCTCACGCCGAGATCTGACAATGAACGCCATCGCGCTCGACGAAAGCGGGCAGCTAATTGATCCATTTCACGGTATTGATGACCTCCACGCGAAAACCTTTCGGCACGTGAGTCCGGCGTTTCAGGAAGACCCTGTTCGACTATTACGACTCGCCCGGTTCGCAGCGCGGTGGCCTGATTTTGTAATTGCAGATCAGACACAAATGCTCTGTCAATCGATGGTTGCGTCCGGCGAGGCCGATGCATTGGTAGCGGAGCGTATCTGGCAGGAAATCGGTAAGGGACTTGAGGCGAAGACCCCCTCGCGCATGATTAGGGTCTTGGAAGACACAGGGGTCTGGGCTGCAATAACCAAAGGTGCAGGCCGGGTTCAGAAGAAAGCTCTAGAGCACCTCGATAGAGCAGCCGAGGAAAATCTCCCGGCTGAGGGCCGCTATGCTCTACTTATCCATAACGCTGGCGATGACTGTTTTGAGCCTGCTTTGTTTAAGGCCCCAAAATCCCACCAGGCACTCGCGAGTCTGCTAAGCCAGAGTTTTTTAACTCGAGACTCGTTGATCGATGCCCTTGATCACATCACAGTCGCATCCCCTGAGTTGATCTTTGATTGGTTAACCGCAACAGATATCTTGCGTAAGCCCGAGCGGTTTGAATTGCTTCTTGGATGTTTAAGAGCCGCAAATTATCTCAGTCAAGACCACGCAAATACACTTCAAAGCCTAGCCCAGTGGGTTGTTGGTGAGGCGGCAGGCAATGCGGTTGCAGCTGCAGCCGCAGCCTGGCAGGCTAGAGAGGCCAAGGGTCCGACAGGCGATGGCCCAGATCACGCCGGCGGTATCGCAGAGGTGGTTCGGCGAGCGCGGATTGAACACCTGCGGCAGTCTCCATTATTTTCCTAAACGATCGCCTGCCAGAAAGCCTTTCTCGATCAGGGTCTGACGCCTGGCTGAATCAAGGTTTTTTGTAAGCAACATCACTTTGAAGCGTTCACCCATCTCCGGTTCTGACAAGAGCTGATGCAAGGCCTGTTGGTGTCGCGTGCGGCTGATGGTGTCGGCGGTCTGGTCAAGGATGTTCTGAGCAGACTCTAAGATTCCGACATTGATCAGAAATCGGGCCTGGGTCACAAGACCATTGACCTGAAAACCCGCCCGCTCGGCCTCGCTACAGAGCTGTGAAAAATCAACGTGGGCGGTGAGATCCTGCTCACCAACACGCTTTAATAACTCATCAAAATCATCAATGCGCTGATGGCGGTAGTGCGCGCATAAGGATCCCGTTGTTCTGCCGGGATGATCAAGCTCTGGGCGCATAAAGCCATAATCAATCAGCACAATCGCGCCGCTATCAATTGATTCCGAAAGGCTATTAAGCCAAGCTGCACTCCTGGGGTTGTACTCCCCACGGTAGCCACTATCCCAATGAAGGCCAAGCGCCTCTGCATTGCGATGTCGCTGCTGCACAACTGCGCTAAGCCCAGCCGATGCAGGCCTCGCTGCCCAACGGAATTCTGACCCATCGCTTGTCCTGTCGGAATCAATTTCAACACCCCACTCAAGGACAGTCTGTGCATCCACCCACTCAAAGCACTTGACCGGCATCGCATCAAGAACCTCATTTGCAATAACGAGCCCCGAAAACCCATCAGAAAGGGTCTGACTCCAACGCACGGTCTTAAAGCTCCCGGTCGCCTGTCGCTGAAGTGCCTGTAAGTCGGCACTAAGTTCGATCTCCTCAAGATGGCAAGTGATCTGATCGCGCTGCGCACAGCTCAGTAAAGCGGCCGCCAAGTCCCCCCGGCCACCGCCAAACTCTCGGATTCGAAACGGGTCTGCCTGCGAGGCAAGCGGGCGAGCCCAATGCCAGATTGCTTCGGCAAGCCAGGGCCCGAGCATTGGCGCAGTTAGAAAATCCCCAGAATCGGCGGGGTCTGCCGAGCCCAGCCCCCCAAAAGGCCGGCCGCCACCGCAGTAATAGCCGAGACCAGGGGCATACAAGGCTAACCCCATAAAAACATCAAAGCCGATCCAGCCTCCGGATTGCCCGACCTCATCCCGAATCGTTGCGCTCAGTGTTTGCATAGTCTGGCAGGGTATCAAAGCTACACTGTGGGCCATGCCTGAAAATCTCATAGCCGCACCTGCCGCCCAAGTGCCAACTGCCGCATCCGCCCCAAAAGCATGCCTCGTTACGGGGGGTGCCGCCCGACTGGGTAGGGTGATTGGATTGGCAATGGCGCGCGCCGGCTGGGATGTTGCGATTCATTATCGGCAATCCCGAGAGCCCGCCTTGGCGCTGGTGGCCGAGATCGAAACGCTTGGTCAAAAGGCGGTCGCGATCCGCGCCAATCTTGGAGAGCCCGACGATGTTGCCCTACTGTTTGAGTCGGCATCACAACACTTTCCCAATCTTCGTGGTGTGATTAACAACGCCTCGATGTTCTCTTTCGATCGCCCAGAAAACTCTACAGCCGACCTGCTGCGCCGTCATTACGATACCAACCTCATCGCGCCGACCCTGCTCACGCAAAAACTCCATCAGTTTCTCGCTGCGAAATATCAAGAGGGCGAAGATCCATTAGGCGTTGTAATTCATCTGCTCGACCAGAAACTTGAAAATCAAAACCCCGATTTCTTCTCCTACACCTTATCGAAATCTGCACTCCAGAGCGCAACCACCCTCTGCGCAATGGCGTTCGCCCCGGTGCTCCGGGTAGTGGGTGTTGCACCCGGTATTACTCTGCCTTCGGCAGACCAGACCAGCGACGAGTTTAAGACTACTCATGCCATGACACCGCTGGGTGCCTCAAGCCGGCCCGAAGAAGTCGCCGATGCGGTGGTCTGGCTAGCCCAGGCGAGGGCCGTGACCGGCACGATGTTGCTAGTCGATGGCGGCCAGCACCTGATGGCGCAATCCCGTGATGTCATGATGGCCATTCGACAACGATAGATCTCAACCAGACCCTATGCAAAATCCCACCCTCAATGCACCTCTCTTATCAGACTGCCGGAAGATCTTTTTACGCGAATTGTCGCTTGATGCCTCAATTGGATTTCATGACTTTGAGAAAACGACGCGTCAGCGCATTCTGGTTAGTATTGATTTGTTTGTCCCGATCCTACTGAGCACGTCAGACCGCGACGACGTTCAAGATGTAGTCGACTATGATTTTGTGCGCAATGCGATTGCAGCACTCACACAATCACGCCACTTTAATTTACAGGAAACGTTAATTGATGAGATCTGCACGGTCTGCCTCTCTCAGCCAGGCGTTCGGGCTGTCCGTGTCGAAACGCAGAAACCTGATGTCTATCCGGATTGCAAGACTGTCGGGATCGAGGTTTTTCGCTGGGCGAACGCCCAGACTCAACGGTCAGCCCAGTCTCTGAAAGCGTAATCATTCTATGGGGGTTCACGACAAATCCGCTTTTGAAGTCAATAAGCTTTCCAAACGATTACACCGATTAACGGGTCAGGCCATCATCGATTTCAATATGATTGAAGAGGGCGACCGGGTAATGGTCTGTATGTCGGGTGGCAAGGACAGCTACGCCATGTTAGACATTGTATTGAGCCTGCGCGAGCGTGCTCCTATTGATTTTGAGGTGATTGCTGTCAATCTTGATCAGGGCCACCCGGGATTCCCGAAAGAGACCCTGCCAGATTATGTTCGCTCCCGAGGAGTTGCGTTTCACATCGAGAACCAAGACACCTACTCGATTGTTAAGCGGGTGATCCCCGAAGGCAAAACCATGTGCTCGCTGTGTTCACGGCTAAGACGCGGTGTGCTCTATCGGGTCGCCTCTGAACTGAAGGCGACAAAAATTGCCCTCGGTCATCACCGAGATGACATTCTTCAAACGCTTTTCCTAAATCTTTTTTTTGGTGGCAAGCTCAAATCTATGCCGCCCAAACTGGTCTCGGACGATGGGCGCCATGTCGTTATTCGTCCGCTGGCGTACTGTGAGGAAAGAGATCTCGCCCGCTGGTCAGACATTCAGAACTTTCCAATAATCCCCTGCGATCTCTGCGGGTCCCAAGAGAATCTCCAACGCCAGCAGGTCAAGCAGATGCTCAACGATTGGGAACGGAGATTCCCGGGCCGCATTGAGTCCATGTTTCAGGCCTTAGGTAATGTTGTACCCTCACACCTACTTGATCCAAAGCTCTATCCCTTCAAGGGTCTGCAACCAACCCAGCAGCCAGACCCAAACGGTGATCAGGGATTTGATTTTGAATTCCCGGGCAAGACAGAGCACACTCTCGTCTTTACGCCAGATGCCCCGAAGGCGTCTTAAGTCGACGATGTTCGTCCGAAGCGGCTCTAAGGCCTAGCGTCCTCCTACCCAAGTCATTCCTATGCGTTCTTTCTTTCGTCTTCTCACCATCTTGCGGACAGTCCTACGGTTTGGTCTTGATCAGCTTGCTCTCGGCGGTGCGGCAAAGACCTTCGATTCGCGTCTACTTAATGGAATCATCGCGTTGTCACGCTTAGGTAGGCCTATGCGGGCCCCACGTGGTGTCCGCATACGACTAGCGCTCGAACATCTCGGTCCGATTTTTGTGAAGTTTGGCCAGGTCCTATCCACACGCCGAGATGTGCTCCCTGAAGATATCGCAGATGAATTAGCGAAGCTACAAGACCAGGTTCCACCCTTTGATAGCGCTCTTGCCGTTGCAACAATTGAGAATTCTCTGGGCCAGCGTATTGAAGAAATCTTCTCTGAATTTGACCGAATACCTGTTGCAAGTGCCTCGATTGCACAGGTCCATCTTGGCCGACTAATCGATGGCCG